>Ga0209624_10000137_pt1 | contig 66653 bp, 57 predicted proteins | sample JacPinW_OM2H0_O1_FD_188565 | JGI IMG/M metagenome (GOLD analysis project Ga0209624, IMG submission 188565) | Forest soil microbial communities from Algoma, Ontario, Canada - Jack Pine, Ontario site 1_JW_OM2H0_O1 (SPAdes) (version 2) | ecosystem: Environmental > Terrestrial > Soil > Boreal... | reverse complement strand
GGCGTGCCGCGGTCTGCTGCCGCCCGGAGATCCGCATCACTTCGACCGCACGCGCACTCAAGCGTTTGCGAACGCGGACGTGCTGGTCATCGTCGGCACGCCGTTCGACTTCCGCATGGGCTACGGCAAGCGCATCAGCAAGGACTTGAAGCTGGTGCAGATCGACATGGATTACCGCACCGTCGGCAAGAATCGCGACATCAGCTTAGGGCTGGTCGGCGATCCCGGCGCGATCCTGGGTGCGGTGCTGCAGGCCGCATCGGGCCGCATCAAGGGCGACAAGCGACAGGCTCGTCAGCAATGGCTGAAGCAACTGAACGACGGCGAATCGGCTGCCACCGAAAAGCTCATGCCCTTGTTCAAGTCGAACAGCGTGCCGATCCACCCTTACCGCGTCGCCTATGAACTCAACGAATTCCTGGGCGAGGACACGATTTACATCGGCGACGGCGGCGACGTGGTGACCATCTCGGCACAGGCCGTGCGGCCGCGCGGCCCCGGCCAATGGATGGATCCGGGAGCGCTGGGGTCCCTCGGCGTCGGCACCGGATTCGCGATTGCAGCGGGACTCGCCAATCCTTCCAAGGAAGTTCTGTGCTACTACGGCGACGGATCGTTCGGCATGACGGCATTCGACATGGAGACCGCCAACCGCTTCGGCGTTCCCTACCTCGCCGTCATCGGCAACAACTCGGCGATGAATCAGATTCGCTACGGCCAGCTCGCGAAGTACGGCGAGCAGCGGGGCAATGTCGGCAATCTTCTGGGCGACGTTCCCTTCGGCAAGTTCGCGGAAATGCTCGGCGGCTACGGCGAGGAAGTTCGCGACCCTGCGCAGATAGCGCCGGCGTTGCGCCGCGCGCGCGAGTCGGTGAGAAAGCTGCGCAAATCGGCGGTGGTCAACATCTGGGTGGATCCGCGCGAGTACGCACCGGGCACCAAGAATCAGACGATGTACAAGTGACGGCGCGGGGAGTTCTGCATGGGTAAGGCATTGGATGGGGTGCGCATTCTCGATTTCACGCACGTGCAGTCGGGACCGACCTGCACGCAATTGCTGGCTTGGTTCGGCGCCGATGTGATCAAGATCGAGAGGGCGGGCGAAGGCGACATCACGCGCGGGCAGCTGCGGGACATTCCCGACGCGGACAGCCTCTACTTCACGATGCTGAATCACAACAAGCGCTCGGTGACGCTCGACACGAAGAGCGAGGGCGGCAAGCAGGTGCTCGAGAAACTGGTCAAGCACTGCGACGTGATGGTGGAGAACTTCGCGCCCGGCGCCCTCGATCGCATGGGCTTTACCTGGGAGCGGGTCCAAGAGCTCAATCCGCGCATGATTCTCGCGTCCGTCAAGGGCTTCGGCCCCGGACCGTACGAGGAATGCAAGGTGTACGAGAATGTGGCGCAGTGCGCCGGCGGTTCCGCCTCGACCACGGGCTTCGACGACGGTCCGCCCCTGGTCACGGGCGCGCAAATCGGCGATAGCGGCACGGGATTGCACCTGGCGCTCGGCATCGTCGCCGCCTTGTACCAGCGAAACACCACGGGGCGCGGGCAGCGGGTGCTGGCCGCCATGCAGGACGGCGTGCTGAATCTCTGCCGCGTCAAGCTGCGCGATCAGCAGCGCCTCGATCGCACCCATGTGATGAAGGAGTATCCGCAATATCCGAACGGCAAGTTCGGCGCGGCCGTGCCGCGGGCCGCCAATGCGTCGGGCGGCGGCCAGCCGGGCACCATCGTCAAATGCAAGGGTTGGGAAACCGATCCCAACGCGTATCTGTACTTCATCGCGCAGGCGCCGGTTTGGAAGGCCATCTGCAAGGTCATCGGCCAGGAAGGCTGGATCACCGATCCCGACTACGCCACGCCGGAGGCGCGGCTGCCCAGGCTCAAGGAGGTATTCGCCACGGTCGAAGCATGGACGATGACCAAGACGAAATTCGAGGCCATGGATCTGCTCAATGAACACGACATTCCCTGCGGCCCGATTCTGTCCATGCAGGAGCTGGCCAACGAGCCAAGCTTGCGCAAGACCGGAACCATCGTCGAGGTGGATCATCCGAAGCGCGGCAAGTACCTGACCGTGGGCAACCCCATCAAGCTCAGCGACAGCTCGACGGAGGTCAAGCGCTCGCCGCTGTTGGGCGAGCACACCGACGAGGTGCTGGCGGAGCTCGGGTACGCCGCGGCCGACGTCGCGGTTCTACGTTCGAAGAAGGTCATTTGATGCCGGCACACGACAAGAGCGCAGTTAGAGAAATCCTGAATAAAGCCAAGGCCGCGAAACGCGCGGCACTCACGGCGCCGGAGGCGCGAGGCGTCTGCGAGGCCTACGGAATCGCCATTCCCAAGGAAGGCGTGGCGAAGTCCGGCGAGGAAGCGGCCCGGCTCGCCTCCGAGATCGGTTTCCCCGTGGTGATGAAAATCGTATCGCCCCAGATTCTTCACAAGACCGAGGCGGGCGGTGTCGTCGTCGGGGTCAAGTCGGCCGAGGCGGCGAAAGACGCATACGCAACCATCCTTGCCAACGCCAAGAAATACGATGCCAAAGCCGAGATTCTCGGCGTGCAGGTTCAGCAGATGCTGGCCGGCGGCCAGGAGGTCATCATCGGCGCGGTGACCGATCCGGCATTCGGCAAGCTGGTCGCCTTCGGTCTGGGCGGAATCCTGGTCGAGGTGCTGAAGGACATCACCTTCCGTTTGGCTCCCGCCACCAACGAGGATGCGCTGTCGATGCTCGACGGCATCCAGGCGGCCGAGATCCTGCGCGGCGTGCGCGGCGCCAAGCCCGTGCACCGCGCGGCGCTCGCCGCGATGATCGAAAGAGTCTCGACGCTGGTCGCGGACTTTCCCGAGATTTCGGAAATGGACTTGAATCCGGTGTTCGCCACCGAGCAAGGCGCGACCGCGGCCGACGTGCGCATCGTGCTCGATTTCAATCCGGCGCCCGCCCGCGATCGCCCGAGTCAAGCGGCCATCGTGGAGAAGATGACCCGCATCATGAAGCCCAGGGCAGTGGCGGTGATCGGTGCATCGGCCGAGAACGGCAAGATCGGCAATTCCGTGATGAAGAATCTGATCAACGGCGGCTACAAGGGTGAGATCTACCCCATCCATCCCAGCGCCGACAGCATCCTGGGCAAGAAAGCCTACAAGAGCGTCAAGGATGTGCCGGCGGACATCGATGTGGCGGTGTTCGCGATTCCGGCGAAGTTCGTGGCGGGGGCGTTGATCGAGGTCGGCGAGAAGAAGATCGCCGGCGCCATCCTGATTCCTTCGGGGTTCGCCGAAACCGGCAATGTCGCCGGCCAGAACGAACTCGTCGAGATCGGCCGCAAGTACGGCGTGCGCCTCATGGGGCCCAATATCTACGGCTTCTACTACACGCCCAGCAACCTGTGCGCGACCTTCTGCACGGCGTACGACGTCAAGGGGCATGCGGCGCTGTCTTCCCAGTCGGGGGGCATCGGGATGGCCATCATCGGCTTCTCGCGCTCCGCCAAGATGGGCGTGTCGGCCATCGTCGGCCTCGGCAACAAGTCGGACATCGACGAAGACGACTTGCTCACGTTCTTCGAACAGGACGAGAACACGACCATCATCGCGCAGCATTGCGAGGATCTGAAGGACGGCCGCTCCTTCGCCGAGGTGGCGAAGCGCGTCTCGAAGAAAAAACCCATCGTGGTGTTGAAGGCCGGCCGCACCAGCATGGGCGCGCGGGCCGCGAGTTCGCACACCGGCGCGCTCGCCGGCAACGACAAGATTTACGAGGATGTCTTCAAGCAGTCCGGCGTGATCCGGGCGCGTTCGCTTCGCGACCTGCTCGATTTCGCGCGGGGCATTCCCGTGCTGCCTACGCCGAAGGGCAACAATGTGGTCATCATCACCGGCGCGGGCGGCTCCGGCGTGCTGCTCTCCGATGCCTGCGTCGACAACGGACTGTCGCTGATGGCGATGCCCGCCGACCTCGATGCGGCGTTTCGCAAGTTCATTCCGCCTTTCGGCGCCGCGGGCAATCCGGTGGACATCACCGGGGGCGAGCCGCCGAGCACCTATCAGAACACCGTGCGGCTGGGTCTCGAGGACCCGCGCATCCACGCCCTCATTCTGGGCTACTGGCACACCATCATCACGCCCCCCATGGTGTTCGCGAAGCTGATGGTCGAGGTGGTGGCCGAGATGCGCGCCAAGGGAATCGAGAAGCCGGTGGTGGCCTCGCTCGCGGGCGACGTGGAGGTGGAGGAGGCGGCCGAGTATTTGTACGCGCATGGCATTCCCGCGTACGCCTACTCCACCGAGATTCCGGTCGCCGTGCTCGGCGCAAAGTACAAGTGGGCGCGTGGCGCAGGTCTCATTTCTGCAACATGAGCACGCACCTTAGGGCATAAGCAGGCTAAATCGTTTACCCAAATTGCTACACTGGGCGTGCCTCCAACGCCGCAGCCGTCAGAGGTGGAGGAGTTTGAAGTAGGTAAGGACAGGGAGATTGCACGTGCTGCAGGGGAATGTGCAATTGCGTCTCAAGGATAGGGACGGCCGGATTCGCCTCACAAGTCCGGTCGGTGATGCGTGAGGGTGGATGGTGACAACGAAAATGATTACAAACGCGTTTCATGAGGAATCACACAATGCTTAAACTTAAATTGGCAAAGCCTATGCTGGTGGCGCTTGCGGCATGTGCCGCCAGTGTCGCCTTCAACGGCGTCGTCTTTGCCGACGATGCCCAAACTCAAGCGCTGAAGGACCAGATGCGCATAATGCAGCAGCAGATGCAGGATCTTCAGAACAAGATCGAAGCGCTGTCCAGGCAGCAAGCGGCGCCGCCCGCGCCGGCGGTTGCGGCAGGACCTCCGCCTGCAAAGGCAGAACCGGCGGAGCCGAAGTTCGATAAATTCATCAAGGGATTCTTCGGAACCCTGGACGTGTCGCTCGACGATACGACCAAGGGGATCAGGGGTCTCACGGCCTATTCGTACGGGGGAGCCCCGGGGGCGAACGGGTTGTATCCCAACAACGGACCTAAGGGAACGCAGATCACGGGCGCCGTCGGCTATATGGGGTCGCTCTCGACCAACAAGTCGGTGCTCGGCTACCGCGGCTCGCACAAGATCGACGGCAGCGATGTCGAGTTCATCTACCAGATCGAAACGCAGCCTTCGATCACCTCGTCCCCCGGTCTCAACACCTCGTACACGCAGCAGTCGAACGTGGTGAAGGGCGCCATCGGCTACGGCGATACCTACGTCGGTATCCAGGAAGCGGGCTGGGGCAAGCTGAAGATCGGTACGACCTATGCGCCATACAAGTCGTCCACCGACCGCATGAACCCCTTCTCCGGCATGCTCGGCGACTACGCCGTGATCATGGGCAACACCGGCGGCGACAATCGCGTGGAGTTCGGCACCCGGCTCGATCATTCGATCTGGTACGAATCGCCGAAATTCGGCGGCATGTTCAGCTTCGATCTATTGATCTCCCCGGGCGCGAACCGCACCTACGACAACGTGGTGCAATCCGCGGGATCGCCGGACTGCAGCGGCGGCAACACGCCGGGTAGCGGCAATCTGCCCCAGAACTGCGATGACGGCGGATTCGGCACGGCATACAGCGCCGACCTGAAATTCGAGGCGGGCGGCTTCTATGCCACGGCGGCGTGGGAACTGCACCATGCCGTGAATCGCAACAGCGACGGCATCGGCTCCAACAGCCCGCAATACAATAATCTGGTGAACCTGGGCAACGGAGTGTCGCCGCTGATCGACTGGGGCACGTACAACGCCTATCTCACTGAATACGGGGCCACGTTCGTGGCTGCCAATGGCTTCACCCCGCCGTATCTCACCGATATCGCCGACGAATGGGCCATCAAGGGCGGCGTGCAGTACGCGTTCGATTTCGGCCTGACCGTCAGCGGGATCTATGAATACATGCACCGCAATCTGCCGCCGGATCTGGAATTCCAGAACGAGCGCCAGAGAAACGGTCTGTGGTTCGCGGCATCGCAGGATTTCTCGGCCAAGGACAACTTCAGCATCGGCTACGCGCACGCGGGTCGGACGCCGGGTGATCCTGCCGGGCAGCACGACTACAATCCGAACTCCACGGACGACCATGCGGACATGTACACCGTTGCCTGGAAGCACCGCTTCGACAAGAGCCTGTACTGGTATCTGGATGCGGCGGACACCGTCAATCACGGCAATGCTCACTACGACCTCGGCGCCGGCGGCCGCGGCGTGACCACGGATTGCCACGACGGCACGAACACCGTGTTCACCGACTACAGCAGCGCCGGACCGACGACCTGGGGCGGATGCCATGAGATCGGCGTCTCCACGGGCTTGAACTACAAGTTCTAAAGTTTTGTTTGAATTGGTGATTGAAGCCGGCTGACGGCTTCGGGTTGGGCCAGGGACGCATTCGCGTCCCTGGCCGCCAACCGAGAGAATCGACAAGCTTCGGCGCGCCCTCCCGCGCCTCATAGGCGAATGTCATTGAAGATAGCGATCATCGGTGTCGGTGCGATCGGCGGCTACGTCGGGATTCGGCTCGCGCTCGCGGGCGAAGACGTGACTTTCATCGCGCGCGGCGCGAATTTGGAGGCTCTGCGCAATCGCGGCATCCGGCTGGTGGCGTCCGACGGCACCGAGCAGGCCGTGCCGCAGGTCAAGGCGACCGACGACTATGCGGCCGCCGGACCGCAGGATGTGGTCATTCTCGCGATGAAGGCGCATCAGGTCGAGGCGGTCGCGCCCGAGGTACCGAAGCTGTTCGGACCCGGCACCGTCGTCGTGCCGATGCAAAACGGAATTCCCTATTGGTATTTTCACCGGTATCCCGGCGGACTCGAGGGGACGCGGGTGACCAGCGTCGATCCGCAGGGCTTGATCGGCGAACACATTCCCTGCGAGCGTGTCATCGGCTGCGTGGTGTATCCGGCCGCCGAGTTGGTCGCGCCCGGGGTGGTCAAACACGTGGAAGGCAACCGCTTCCCGGTGGGCGAACCGGGCGGCGAGAGCACCGAACGCGTGTTGCGCGTGTCGGAGTGCTTCGTCCGCGGCGGGTTGCAGGCACCGGTGCTCGCGGACATCCGCGCCGAGATCTGGCTGAAGCTGTGGGGCAACTTGACCTTCAATCCCATCAGCGCCCTGTCGCGCGCCACGCTCGCCGACATATGCCGGTACGCGCCCAGCCGCGCCGTCGCCGCGGCAATGATGACCGAGGCGCAGATCGTCGCGAACAAGCTCGGCGTCACCTTCCGCGTATCCATCGATAAGCGCATTGCCGGCGCGGAGCGTGTGGGGCATCACAAGACCTCGATGCTCCAGGACGTCGAATCCGCGCGCACGCTCGAGATCGACGCGCTGCTCGGCTCCGTCATGGAACTGGCCCGGCTGACCAATACGCCGACTCCGCATATCGATACGGTATACGCGCTGACGAAGCTGTTGGCGAAGAGCCTGGACGAAGCCAAGCCGACGGGCGGCACGAGGCCGTCCGCCGCGTGAGAGAATCGCGCGCCCGCGGCGCCGTCCGGTTACGCGGGCGCGGCGTCCCTCAACTAATTCTGGCGATTGACGAGGTCGAGATATGAATGTTCACGAGTATCAGGGCAAGGCGATTCTGCGCAAGTACGGGGTCGCGACGCCGCGCGGAATCCCTTGTTTCTCCGTGGCCGAGGCGGATTCCGCCGCGCGCGAGATCGGTGGGAAAGTCTGGGTGGTCAAGGCGCAGATCCATGCCGGCGGCCGCGGCAAGGGCGGCGGCGTCAAGGTGGCGAAGTCGCTCGAGGAGGTGCATGAATTCGCATCGAAGATCCTCGGCATGACGCTGGTCACCCACCAGACCGGACCCGAGGGAAGGCTGGTCAAGCGCCTGCTCGTCGAGGAGGGCGCCGACATCGCCAAGGAACTGTACGTGGGCATGGTGGTCGACCGCGTCACCCAGCGAGTGACGCTGATGGCGAGTTCGGAGGGCGGCATGGAGATCGAAGAGGTCGCCGCGCACACGCCTGAGAAGATTCACAAGGTTGCCGTCGATCCCGTTGCCGGGTTGACCGACTCCCAAGCCGACGACATCGCGCGCAAGATCGGCGTGCCGGACGGATCGGTGGCGCAGGCGCGCGGCTTCATGCATGGGCTGTATCGCGCCTTCGTCGAATGCGATGCCTCGCTCGCCGAGATCAATCCGTTGATCCTGACCGGCGACGGCCGGGTGTTGGCTCTCGATGCCAAGCTCAATTTCGACTCCAACGCGCTTTTCAGGCACCCGGAGATCGTCGCGATGCGCGACCTCGACGAGGAAGACCCCGCCGAGGTGGAAGCGTCCAAATTCGATCTTTCGTACATTTCGCTCAACGGCAACATCGGTTGCCTCGTGAACGGCGCGGGCCTGGCGATGGCGACCATGGATGCCATCAAGCTGTTCGGCGCCGAGCCCGCCAACTTTCTCGACGTGGGCGGCGGCGCGACGGCGCAGAAGGTGACCGAGGCATTCAAATTGATGCTCAAGAATCCGGCGGTGAAGGGAATTCTCGTGAACATCTTCGGCGGCATCATGCGTTGCGACACCATCGCCGAGGGCGTGGTCGCCGCGGCCCGCGAAGTGAAGCTCGGCGTGCCTCTGGTGGTGCGCATGAAGGGTACCAACGAGGATTTGGGCAGACAGAAACTGCGGGAGTCGGGGCTGCCGATCATTTCCGCCGACAACATGGCGGACGCCGCGCAGAAGATCGTTGCCGCGGTCGCCGGGAAATAGGGAAAACGAGTATGAGCATCCTGATCGACAGGAACACCAAGGTGATGACCCAGGGCATCACGGGCAAGACCGGCGCCTTCCACACCCGCCTGTGCCGCGACTACGCGTACGGCAAGGATTGTTTCGTCGCCGGCGTGAATCCCCACAAGGCCGGTGAGAACTTCGAGGGCATCCCGATTTTCGCCAGTGCCCGGGAGGCGAAGGAGAAAACCGGAGCGACGGTGTCGGTAATCTACGTGCCGCCGGCGTTCGCCGCGGGCGCCATCGACGAAGCGGTCGACGCCGACCTCGACCTGGTTATCTGCATCACAGAGGGCGTACCGGTACGCGACATGATCGCCACCCGCAATCGAATGCGCGGCAGGAAAACGCTATTGGTGGGACCCAACTGTCCGGGCGTGATCACGCCGGATGAGATCAAGATCGGCATCATGCCCGGGCACATCCACAAGAAGGGGCGCATCGGCGTCGTCTCCCGATCGGGAACCCTGACCTACGAAGCCGTCGGTCAGTTGATGGATATCGGACTCGGACAATCGACCTGCGTCGGCATCGGCGGCGATCCGGTCAACGGTCTGAAGCACATCGACGTGATGCGGATGTTCAACGACGATCCGCAGACCGAGGCCGTGATCATGGTGGGAGAAATCGGCGGCGACGATGAGGAGACCTGCGCGCGCTGGATCAAGCATCACATGAAGAAGCCCGTCGTCGGATTCATCGCGGGCGTCACCGCCCCGGCGGGAAAGCGCATGGGCCACGCGGGCGCCATCATATCCGGCGGCAAGGGCACCGCGACCGAGAAGCTGGCCGTCATGGAAGAGTGCGGGATCAAGGTGACGAGAAATCCCGCGGAAATGGCGACCCTGCTGAAGTCGGTGCTATAGCATGAAATGGGCCCGGTTTCGGTCGAACGACGGCCGGACCGGGTTCGGCGCGCTCGAAGACTCGCATATCGTCGAGTATGCGGGCGACCTCTACGGGGCGCCGCGGCCCACCGGCCGCACCGTGGCTCGGGACGAGTGCACGCTGGAGTCCCCCTGTGCACCCTCGAAGATCGTCGCCCTGTGGAACAACTTCAATGCGCTGCGGATGAAGCTCGGCAAAGCCGCGCCCACTCATCCGCTGTTTCTCATCAAGCCCGCCACGTCGGTGATCGGCCCCGGGCAAGCGATCCGCAGGCCCGCGGGCTATGACGGCAAAATCGCGTTCGAGGGCGAGCTGGGTATCGTCATCGGCAGAGCCTGCAAGGATCTGCGTCCCGGGGATGCGGGCGAGTACATCTTCGGCTACACCTGCGTCAACGACGTCACGGCATCGGGCGTGCTCAACGAGAATCCCGATTTCGCTCAGTGGTGCCGATCGAAGGGTTACGATACCTTCGGTTGCCTGGGTCCCGTGATCGCGACGAACTTGGATTGGTCGCGGGAGCGGGTGATCACCCGGATGGATGGGGATGAACGTCAGAATTATCCCTTGTCGGACATGATCATGCCGCCGGAGGAATTGGTGAGCAGAATCTCCCACGACATGTCCCTGTTGCCCGGCGATGTGATCGCGTGCGGCACGTCGGTGGGGGTCGGGTCGATCAAGGAGGGCTGCACGGTCGAGGTGGAAATCGCAGGGATCGGCATGCTCGCCAACATCCTCGCCTCGAGCGCGCCCGCCTCGAGCGCGCCATGAGCGGCGCCGCGGCTCACCTCGCGCCGCGGGCGCTGCTGCGGCAAATGTTCGATGCCGCCATCGCGTCGGCACAGCCGGCGCTGTGCATGCCGCCGCATCTTCCCGGGCCGCCTCGCGGCAGGCTCATCGTCGTCGGAGCCGGCAAGGCCTCGGCCGCCATGGCGCGGGCCGTGGAGGAGAACTGGCCGGGCCCGCTGTCGGGATTGGTGATCACGCGCTACGGCTATGCCGTGCCCTGCGATCGAATCGAGGTGGTCGAGGCGGCGCATCCGGTCCCCGATGCCGCCGGAATGCACGCCGCGCAGCGCATGCTCGAGCTCGTGGGCTCGCTGCACGCGGATGATCTGGTGCTGTGCCTGTTCTCCGGCGGCGGCTCCGCTCTCATGCCGCTGCCGGCCGCCGGGCTCGACCTTGATCTGAAGCAATTCGTGAATCGGGCCTTGCTGGCGAGCGGGGCCACCATCCGCGAGATCAACTGTGTCCGGCGCCATCTCTCCGCCATCAAGGGCGGCCGGCTGGGTGCGGCGTGCCATCCCGCGCGGGTGCTGACCCTGCTCATCTCCGATGTGCCCGGCGACCGGCCGGTGGATATCGCCTCGGGCCCCACCGTGGCGGATCCGACCACGTGCGACGACGCCCTCGTCATCCTGCGCCGATACGCCATCGAGCTGCCGCAAGCCGTGCGCGATGTGCTGGAAAGCGGCCGCGGCGAATCCGTGAAGCCCGGCGATGCACGCCTGGCGCGCTCGGAATTGCGCATCGTCGCCACCCCTCAGATGGCGCTCGAGGCCGCTGCCCTAGTGGCGCGGGCCGCGGGAATTTCACCCCATATTCTCGGCGACGCCATCGAAGGCGAGGCGCGCGATGTGGGCAAGGTGTTCGCCGGGGTGGCATTGCAAACCGCCGAGCGCAGCCAACCCTTCGCCCCGCCCTGTGTGCTGCTCTCCGGCGGCGAGACCACGGTCACCGTGCGGGGGAGCGGGCGAGGGGGGCGCAACGTCGAGTTTCTGCTGTCGCTGGCGATCGCACTCGAGGGCCACCCGCGGATCCATGCCCTGGCCGGCGATACGGACGGAGTCGACGGTCAGGAAGAGATAGCGGGCGGCAGTATCGGGCCCGACTCGCTCGCCCGCGCCTGGGGCTTGGGTTTGAGGCCGAAGGACATGCTCGACAACAATGACGGCCACGGCTTTTTTGGAGCGCTCGGCGACTCCGTCGTCACCGGTCCGACCTTGACCAACGTCAACGACTTTCGCGCCATACTCATCGAGAGCTAGCTGCGATTGCCGCGGATGAGGCGCCGCCAGGGAGTCGCGAAACGGTGTTAAAGCGGGCGCCAGACGTCATAACCGCATCCGCCCGTGTTTATGGATATAGGCAAGCGTTAGTCCCGCAACAAATGCCAGTCCCACATTCCACATGGCAAATGCAGCCGTTGCAAGTGTGATGAAACGCTCAGCCTTGTCCTTGCTGAAGTCGCACGACCCCAGTGCAAGCTGCGCCCCAGTCAGAAAGAGTATTACGCCAAGCACGGCAGGCGAAAAGGCGTTGAAGATCGCCTCAATAGATCCGCTAAACCCAAAGGCGAGACACAGTAGGATTGTTCCGAGAATAATCGGCGCACCGCCCGTACGCGCCCCGAAGGCGACGTGCCCTGCCATGCCGCCCGCGCCATGGCACATGGGTACGCCACCCAAGGCGGCGCCTGCGAGGTTCATCGCACCGGTCGACGTTGCGACCACGTTCTCAGATACCGCGCGGTTGGGAAAGAGACGGTTGTTCTCTTCCCGCACGGCGATCACCGCATTGCCGAGCGTTAACGGGAGTTGCGGCAGCGCCAAAAATACGGTTCCTTTGAACAAGTCGTACCAGGTAATGCCCGAAAGGGCGAAGCTCGGAGTGCGAAATGCGAATCTGACTGCGGACAAGGCCCTCATGGCATCGGGATTTAGGATGGCTCCGCATGCCACGCCGAAAATGACCAGTAGAAACATCGCCGGGATCGCCCGGTTGGTGAGGAGTAGCAGGGTACCCACGAGGCCCAGGGCGGCGATAAGCCATCCGCTACTCATCATCTTAATCCCCTCGAGCATGAAGCCCATGCCAAGACCAAGAACTATCCCGACGACGACGAACCGTGGCACCAATCTCGCCACATGGCCGGCCGCGCCGGTAAGCCCGAGAACCAGCCAAATAACGCCGGTGACCAATCCGGCACTATAGATACTCGCTTGTGTGATCACCGCGGTCTGCGCCGCCTGGGTGGCGGCGACCGCACCGATGGCTTTCATGGGCTGAACGGGAAAGGGGGTTCGGTAGTAAAGGCCGCAGATGATCATTGCGGCTCCAAAGGCAAACAAGATGCCGAAAGGGTCTACCTTCACCACGGCAATGTAGGCGACCACAAATGGAATTAAGGTACCAAGGTCGCCGAAAGCGCCGGCCCACTCCATGCGATCAAAACGGTTGCCGTTATGCAAAGCGGATGTACTATCGGGCATCACGGTGCACAATCGTTCGTGAGCGGCTTTAGGTGCGTTTGCGAATCTTCTTTGAAAGAGGAATTCGCCGGGCAGAAGCGCCGCCTCGGGCATTCACTTGTACCCTGACCTCCCTGAGGGACTCTTCCGCGACGAGATTCAGCTTTCGTTCCACCTCGCGATAGCGCTCGATTAAGAGAATGCCAAAGGTAGTAACCTCGGCGCCGCCACCGCCACGACCGCCGACACTATTAACCGTTGCCGGCAATTTGAATGATTGATTCAGGCTATCGAGCAGAAGCCAAGCTCGTCGATAACTGATGCCCATCGAGCGCGCGGCCTCGGAGAGGGAACCGTGAGCCTTGATGCCTTCAAGCAATGCAATCTTCCCCGGACCAATATTGGAATGTTCTCCGAAATCGATGCGGAACCGAATCAGTGCGTGCTTCATGTTTTCCTGGCAGGGCGTGTACGATGCATAGCGTTATACCAAAAATGTACATCGCCTGTCGCGGTCCGGCAGCGCAGGAAACCAGCTTGGCTGAGAGCGGAGGCGACGACGGCGAAGCTAGCGGGCCGCCGCTGCCTCGATGCGCTCGAATACACGCTCCATGCCTCCGACTCGCGCGACGTAGCTCCTGGCGTCGTGATCGCCGCATCGCTGACCCTCGGCCAGTCGTAGGCCGCGCCGGACGTATTCATCGCCGGCACCCGCGCCGCAGAGATGGATGACTGCGGCCAACTCCCGCTTGGCCTGAGGCGCCGCAGCCTTCACATGGTGGCGCTCCAAGGCGCTCGTGACGCTGCGATCCAGATACGCCGCGGTGAGCTCCACCGCATGGGAGGGGATGACCCGCGTGTACAGACGGTTGAACCAGCAGGAATTCCAGTCATTCCATGGGCCGTCTTCGGCGACGGCGTGATCGCGGATGCAGTAGCGTCTTGCCTCGGCAAAGGTGCCGTCGGTGATCTGGTACATGCCCACCGCGCTCGAGGCGGGGCGGTACACCTCGAAGGGCGTGGCGTTGAAGGACCAGCGCCAATAGGTGCGCACCACCGGATTGCCGGAACCCTCGACCTGCGCGAGCGCCGCGAGCAGCTCCGGGGAAATGACGCTCGTGGAATATTTTCGAAATAACGGGGCGTACTGCCGCCAGGTCTCGGCCGGTGTCTTATCCAGGGTGCCGCTGACGGGAAAGAACAGCTCCGACGGCTTGCGGACGACCTGGTACAGCCAATTGAGAGTCAGCCACAGGATGACGACGAGCGCGAAGAGGGTGAGCCCCTGCGCAAGCTTCGGCGCGCGGCGGAACAGGCGAAGGATGCGCCGCCGCGTGCGCAGGCTGGGCAGCAGTTTCGCGATGCGCCGGCGTCGGCTATTGCGGCTCTTCGGCACCGCACCGCCGCTCCTAGCCCAGCTTCCCGCGCACGAGCTTGTACACAGACTCGCTTTCGGCGGCACAAGACCCAAGCAGCCTTTCGATCTCGGTGGTCGCGGCTTCGGCGAAGGCTCGGTCCTTGAGGGCGGGCGCGTTGATGTAGACGTTGAGCGCTGCGCTGCGCAGACCCGTGTACCCGGCCAGCACGCCGACGCCGCCGTCGCTGATGACGTTGAGATAGCCGTGCTCGCTGGCGCGCCGCGCCAAGGCGATGACCTCGGCGCATACGCGTGCGCAATCGAGCGGCGCTTCGGTGGCGCGGCGCAGGCCCGCCTGGATGGCGGCGGCGCGCCGGCTCTTGTCCTCGTCGGAGATCTTCGGCAACTTGTACGCCGCCATGATGCTGTCGAATGCGGCGATGTCCTCGGCCACCATGGCCGTCAGGCGGCCCCGCACCCTCTCGGACTCCCGGAGTATGGCCCGCATCTCGGTCTCGACGCCCTCGTAGCCCTTCTTACCGATGGTGACGTTGCAGACCATGGACACGAGAGCCGCGCCCATGGCGCCCATGATGGCCGCGGCGCTGCCGCCCCCCGGCGTCGGATTGCCGCCGGCGAGATCGTCCAGGAATTTCTCAACGGAAGATTGTGTAACCGACATTGATTCCGCCCGTACTGGTTCAACCGACCATCGATTTGGCGATGGCGTAGATCTCCTCGGCGTCGAGCACTCGGTCGTTCTGCTCGAACAGCCGAGAAACGCAGGCGCGATGCAGCGCGAGTTTGAGCGCGCCGAAACCGAGAGAACCGAAAAGTATCTTGCCGTGCTTGACCAGGCCGCGGTCGCTCTGGCCCACGCCTTCGATGCCCGCCGGCGGCGATGCGTTGGCATCGGCGAGCAGCTCCAGGGCGGCACTGTCCCGCCACTGTTTCTCCTCGAGCAGCGTGATGCCGGCCGCGCCCGTGGCGAGTACGATCTGCGCGCCCTCGATGGCCGCGCCGCGCTCGGCATTGCTCGGCGCCTCGATGGCTCGCACGGCAACGCCGAAGCGCGCCTGAATGGAATCGCAGGCGGCTTGAACGACGTCGCGTTTGCGGCCGGTGATCGCCACCTGCGCGCCTTCGCGGGCGAGCAGCACCGCCGCGCGCTGGCCGACGGGACCGGAGCCTCCGAGCACCACGGCGCGCTTGCCTGCGAGCGAGCGGCCGTGCGCGAGCCACGCCACGGCGGCCGAAGCCGTCGTGTTCGAACCGTTGCAGTCGAACATCACCGAGACGCGGAAATTGGCAAAGAATTTTCCGCGTACGGCGCCGAGCACCGCTTCGCCTCCGGCCATGTTGCCGCCGCCGATGAAGATCGCCGTGTTCTTCTTGTCCCTGAGGCCCCGGGTGAAGATGGCTCCCTCGACGAGACCGCCGACGTTTGCCGCGTTGACTCCGCCGTAGGCGCAAACATGATCGGCGCCGCCGTCGTATCCGACGACATTATCGAAGACCGAGGGAAGGGTGTCGGTGTCGAACTGGTAGAGAAGTTTTTTCACACCCGTATCATGTCACGTCAAGTCACGAGATGCTGCGGTTTGCCCGCCGCCCAGGCCTCGATATTATCGATCAATTGGTCGGCAAGGAACTGCATGGCGCCGTCCGAGGCCCACGCGATATGCGGCGTCAGAATGAAATTCGGCCGCCGCACATCGAGCAGCGGATGCCCGTTCTTCGGCGGTTCGACGGTGAGCACGTCGAAGCCGGCGCCCGCAATCAACCTCTCGTCGAGCGCCTGGATCAGCGCAGCCTCATCCACCAGTCCGCCGCGGGCGGTGTTGATGAGCAGGGCGTTGCGCTTCATCTTTCGAAAGGCGTCGATGTCGATCAGATTGCGGGTGGAGGGGAGCAGCGGGCAGTGCAGCGAAATCACGTCCGAATGCCCGAGCACCTCGTCGTGCGGGGTGAACGTTACGCCTTCCATCTTCGGCGGCGGATGATCGGCAAACAGCACGCGCATGCCGAATGCGCGGCCGATGGCCGCGGTGCTCTGGCCTATGGCGCCCTCGCCGATGATGCCGAGCGTACTGCCGTACAAATCGCCGATATCGTGCGTGAAAAAGCAGAACTGATCGGACTTGTTCCACACGCCGTTCTCGACGTCCTGGCGGTACGCGAGCAGATTGCGGCGCAGGGCCAGTATCATCGCGAACGCGTGTTCCGGCACGGTATGCACCGCGTAGTTGCGGATGTTGGCGACGGCGATGCCGTGCTCCTTGCAGTACGGAACGTCGATGACATCGTAGCCGGTCGCCGCCACGGCGATCATCTTCAGGTCCGGCAGCCGGCGCAAGGTCTCCGTCCGCATCGGCACCTTGTTGACGATGGCGACGGCCGCGCCCTCGAGACGCGGCACGATTTCGTCGGCGGAGGTTTTCTCGTACTCGATGTATTCGCCCGCAAAAGAAGGCTTTCGGACCTTGGCCTTGAGGGAGGCGCGGTCCAGGAATACGACCCGCGCCGTCATGCGGCGATGCCGGTCTTCGAGCCGGGCGCGGATTTGACCGCACCCACCGGCGAATGCTCTCGCCAATAACTCTGCGCCGCGGCGACTCCGCTGCCGGCCTCGATCTTGACGCCCGCATCGAGCATGGTCATTTCGGATCCCGCGATGGCGCCGAGCAGCATCAATTCGTTCAAATCGCCCAGATGGCCGATGCGGAACAATTTGCCGGCAACCTTGGACAGGCCGGCGCCGAGCGCGAGATTGTAGCGCTTGAAGGCGCGCGCAATCAGTTCCGCGCCGTTGATGCCTTCGGGCAGCATGACGGCCGATACGGTATCCGAGTGCCACTTCGGCGCGGCGGCGCACAGCTTCAATTTCCAACCCTCGAGCACTGCGGCGCGCACGCCGCCGGCGAGATAGCTGTGGCGATGGAACACATTCTCCAGCCCTTCCTCGGCCAGCATGGCCAGGGACTCGCGCAGGCCGTACAACATGGGGATCGACGGGGTATAGGGAAAGTATCCGGAGGCATTGGCGGCGACCATGTCGCCGTAGTCGAAATAACAGCGCCGCGAAGTTGCGCTCTTGGCGGCTTCGAGCGCCTTCTGACTCACGCAGGTGACGCCGAGACCTGCGGGCAGCATCAGGCCTTTTTGCGAGCCGCTGACGCACACATCGACGCCCCACTCGTCCATGCGGAAGTCGATGCTGGCCAGTGCGCTCACCGAGTCCACGAACAAGAGCGCCGGGTGTTTGACGCTGTCCATCGCGCGGCGGATGGCCGCGACGTCGCTGGTCACGCCGGTCGCCGTTTCGTTCTGGCAGACGAGCACGGCCTTGATCTTGTGTTGCTTGTCGGCCGTGAGCGAGGCCAGGTGGCGATCGACCGGCGCACCTTCCCCCCACGGTGTTTCCAGAATCTCGACCTCGAATCCCAGCCGCTTGCTCATGTCCGCCCAGAGATGACTGAACTGCCCGAAACGGGCAATCAACACTTTGTCGCCGGGGTTCAGGCAGTTGGTGAGCGCCGCTTCCCAGCAACCCGTGCCCGAGGATGGGAATAGGATGGGGCTGCCCGAGGAGGTCTTGAACACCGGCTTCAATGCGCTCGAGCAAGCGCGCGTCAATTCGGGAAAAATGGGCGAGCGATGATCTTCCATCGCAACCACCATGGCGCGCAGCACGCGGTCGGGTACATTAGTGGGACCGGGGACGAATAAAAAATTGCGACCAGCCATACGAACTCCTGTTTGCGCGGAAACGGGCTAAAGGCGGTTATATGATGCCAGTCGTCGTCGCCGACCGGAGTCAACGGGGCCTTTTTGGGCCCATTGTAGCCGACAATTGGAATTATGATATATGAGATATCATGACTTAGGTGCCGGCGCCGTGGCAAGTAAAAATCGTAGCTTCTGACTCAAATGGACCAATCGGGGAGATTTCGTGATGCGAATTGCCATCGTAGGACAAAGTGACTTCGGCAAGGCGGCGCTGGAGGCGTTCCTGGACAGAGGCGATACCGTCGCCGGCGTATTCTGCGCCCCGGAGAAGCCCGGCGCGGCCGCCGACCCTTTGCGGGTCGCCGCGGAGCAGCGGACCATCCCGGTCTACCAGCTAAAGTCGCTCAAAACTCCGGAGGCGCACGAGACCTTGCGGGCGCTCGGCGTGGACTTGGGCGTAATGGCCTACGTGCTGCAATTCGTGCCCCAGGACTTCGCCACGATTCCCTCTCACGGCATGATTCAGTACCACCCGTCGCTGCTGCCGCGGTATCGGGGTCCAAGCGCCATCAATTGGCCCATCATCCGCGGCGACACCCGCACCGGGCTCACCATTTTTCGGCCCACCGACGGTCTCGACGAGGGTCCGATCATCCTGCAAAAAGAGACGCCCATCGGACCCGACGACACCCTGGGCAGCGTGTATTTCGATCGCTTGTTTCCGATGGGCATCGCCGCCCTGCAGGAGGCCGCGGACCTCGTCGTGAGCGGCGCCGCCGCGGGCGGCGTGCAGGACGAGGCGCAGGCGAGCTACGAAGGTTGGTGCCGAGAAGCCGAGGCCCGGATCAACTGGCACAATCATCTCGACTTCATCCACAACCTGATCCGCGGCTGCGATCCGGCGCCGGCCGCCTGGTCGACGTTCAGGGGCAAGAAGCTGCAATTCCACGCGGTGCGGAAGCACCCCGCGCGTACCTTCGGGCAGGTCAAGGGGCACATCGGCGCCGTTACCGCGATCGGACCGCAGAGCATGTGCGTGGCGGTCCAGGGCGGCCAGATCGAGGTGTTCAAACTGCGTTTCGACGGCGGCAAAAAGCTGCCCGCTCCGCAAGTCTGCGCGGAGGCGGGCCTGAGCGTGGGCAACATTCTCGGCGAGTAGCCCGGACCGGGCCGAAGCCCGAGGGTTCCCGCGCGGGCCGCTTTCGGCCCGCGCGGGAGACATCGTCAGAACAATCCGACCACGCGTCCCTGCGCGTCGATGTCGATCTTGTCGGCGGACGGCACCTTCGGCAGCCCCGGCATGGTCATCACGTCGCCGCATACCACGACGATGAATTCCGCGCCGGCGGCGAGCCGCACTTCGCGGATGTTGACCATGTGTCCGCTCGGCGCTCCGCGCAGCGCGGGGTCGGTCGAGAAGGAGTACTGCGTCTTGGCGATGCACACGGGGTAGTGCCCGTAGGTTTTCTGCAGCTCTTCGAAGCGCGCGCGAATCTTGGAGTCGCCCGAAATATCCGAGGCTCCGTAGATCTTCGTGGCGATGGTCTTCACCTTGTCCCACAGCGTCTGCTTCTCATCGTAGACGAAGCGGAAATTCGACGCGCCCTTCTCGACGATTTCCACGACCTTGCGGGCGACATCCGTCGCGCCGGCGCCGCCCTCGGCCCAATGCCGCGCGAGCACCAACGGGACGTCGAGCGACGCCATTTTCTTCGCGAGCAGCGCGTGTTCCGCGTCCGTGTCGGCGGTGAAATGATTGACCGAGACCACGCAGGGCAGACCGTACTGGTTGCGCACGTTGCTGACGTGCCGCTCCAGATTCGCGATGCCCTTCTCGAGGGCGGCGAGATTCTCCTTGTTGATCTCCTTGAGGTCCGCGCCGCCGTGAAACTTCAGGGCTCGGACGGTGGCGACGATCACGACCGCGGCCGGACGCAGTCCGGACTTGCGGCATTTGATGTCGATGAACTTCTCGGCGCCGAGGTCCGCGCCGAATCCCGCTTCCGTGACCACGTAATCGGCCAGCTTCAGAGCCGTCGAGGTCGCCAGCACGGAATTGCAGCCGTGCGCGATGTTGGCAAAAGGGCCGCCGTGGATGAAGGCCGGATTGTTCTCCAGCGTCTGCACCAGATTCGGCTTCAGTGCCTCCTTGAGCAGCACCGTCATCGCGCCCTGGGCGTTGAGATCCCGGGCGTGAATGGGAGACAGATCCCGCCGGTAGCCGACGACGATGTTGCCGAGGCGCTGCTTCAGATCGATCAGGCTCTTGGCCAGGCAGAAAATCGCCATGACCTCGGAGGCCACCACGATGTCGAAACCGTCCTGCCGCGGAAAGCCGTTGCCCGGTCCGCCCAAGCCCACCGTGATGTCGCGCAACGCGCGATCGTTCATGTCGACCACGCGCTTCCAAGCGATGCGCCGCACATCGAAGCCGAGCTCATTGCCGTGATAGATGTGGTTGTCGATCAGGGCCGAGAGCAAATTGTGCGCGAGGCCGATGGCGCCGAAGTCCCCGGTGAAATGGAGGTTGATGTCCTCCATCGGGACGACCTGTGCGTAGCCGCCGCCGGCGGCGCCGCCCTTCATGCCGAACACCGGCCCCAAGCTCGGTTCACGCAGGCAAATGACCGCCTTCTTGCCGATCTTGTTGAGCGCATCGCCGAGTCCGACCGTGGTGGTGGTCTTGCCTTCACCGGCGGGCGTGGGACTGAGGGCGGTGACCAGAATGAGTTTGCCGTCGGGCTTGTCCTTCAGGCTGTCGATGTAGTCGAGGGCGATCTTCGCCTTGTAGTGGCCGTAATTTTCAATGCTGGCGGCCGGAATCCCCAAGCGCGCGGCGATCTCGCCGATGGGCTTGAGGGTTGCATTCTGAGCGATCCCGATGTCGGAACTCACGATTTCTCCCAGTGTTGTCGCGGCAGTTCGCCGCATGGATGGACGTCGGGCCGCGTAGCGGCGCCGACAGGTGCATGGAGCCCCAAGACTATAGCATCTAAGTCGATTCGCCTGAAACGGAGCCGCCGCGGCCGAGCCGCGAGGAGTACTTTGGCAGGCATGCCTTTTCTAGATCGTCAGTACTAATTTTCCGATGTGGTTCGAAGTTTCCATGAGGCGATGCGCCTCGCTCGCCTCGGCCAGGGGAAAGGTGGCGAAAATGACCGGCCGCACGCGCCCCGCCGCGAGCAGCGGCCAGATGTTCTTGTGGACCGCGTCCGCGACTTCGGCCTTCTGCGGGACGGTTCGAGCCCGCAGAGTCGAACCGGTGAGCGTCAGCCGCTTGGTGAGTATCAGTCCCATGTTGACTTCCGCCCGCGATCCGCCGAGCAGTGAAATCACGACGATGCGCCCCTCGAGCGCCGCAATGTCCAGATTGCGCGCCACATAACTGCCGGCGACCATGTCCAGCGTGACGTCGACGCCCTTGCCGCCGGTCTCCGTGCGCAGCACTTCGACGAAATCCTCCGTGTGGTAATTGATCCCCCGCACGGCGCCCAGCCGCTCGCAGGCACGGGCCTTGTCGTCGGAGCCCGCGGTGGCGAAGACCCGGGCGCCCCAAGCCGACGCAAGCTGGATCGCGGTGGTGCCGATGCCGCTGGTTCCGCCGTGGATGAGCACGGTGTCGCCCGCTTTGCAGCGGCCGCGATCGAACAGATTGGTCCACACCGTAAAGAATGTTTCCGGAATCGCGGCCGCTTCGACCATGCTGATGCCCGCAGGGACGGGCAGGCACAGCGGCGCCGCGGCGATCGCGTAGGCGGCATAGCCGCCGCCCGGCAGCAACGCGGTGACGGCATCGCCGATGGCGAGCCCCGAGACCTTCGGGCCCAGCGCGGCTATCTCGCCGGCGATTTCGAGTCCGGGCAGATCGGAGGCTCCGGGCGGGGGAGGATAGCGGCCCTGCCGCTGCATCACGTCCGGCCGATTGACTCCCGCGGCCGCCACCCGCACCAGCACTTCCCCCTCTTTGGGCGCGGGCACCGGTCTTTGGGCAAGCTTCAGCTGTTCGGGCCCGCCCGGCGCCGCAATTTCGACCACGTTCATTTCAAGGGGCACGGACATCGATCGCTCCTAAGGTTCGGCGTGGCCCCGCCGCCGCACTCTGCTGTGCAATGACGGGTGCAAATTAGTTATCCTACATGAGCGATGGGTCGCGGGCAGCTTGTCGGGACGGCGGACGCGCCGGCGGACGCGCCGGCGGACGCCGTATGGTATCGGAGGAATCTTGGCTCAGGTCACTCGGCGGTACTTCTTGCTGTCATCCGCCGCGTGGTCGGCCGGATGCGCGATGCGTCGGCCGCCTGCGGAGGCGCCGGCGTCCGCATCGCCGGTTCGGCCGCCGGCCGTCGGTCAAACCTGGCGTTATTCGAAGCAGGATCTCTTCACCCACGGTCTCCTGATCGATCAGATCGACAGGGTCGCCTCGGTCGGTGCCACCATTGCAATCGAATCGAGCAGCGAAGCGATCACGGAAGGGAAGGGGAAGTCGCACTGGGGCGTGGCGGCATTGCGGAAATACTTGCCGCACCACGACTCGCCCGTCGGCGCCCTGCCGGGCGAGATACAAAATCCATGGGGAAAGATCCAGGTCGATCCGCACTGGGGCCAGGTTCAAGTCTACGAGACGGCGATCCCTCTATGGCCGGAACAGATGCAGCCCGGCTGGCAGACCCGCGTCAGCACCCAGTACAAGACGCCTCTGAACCAGGACGCGCGGTCGTGGGATCAGACGATGAAGGCGCATTCATGGGAGAGAATTTCCGTGCCGGCCGGCCAGTTCAACGCGCTGCGCTTCACCAACACGATCAATTTTGCCAGCGCAGACACCACTCGGACGGACTCGAAACGGCAGGAGACGATCTGGTTCGCACCGGAGGTGGGCCGCTGGGTTGTCCGCGAGAGCAAGGGCAGCTATTTCGAGGCCAATTCCGCAAACGATACGCCGTACGACGAGAACGCCTACCGGTGGGAGCTCCTCGAGTGGTCTTAGCGGCCCGGGGCTAGCGCGGGGACCTTTCGACACCGTCAACATGTTCATCCGCCAGCTCGAATATCTCGTCACTCTCGCCCGCGAAAAACATTTCGCCAGGGCGGCCGAGGCCTGCCATGTGTCGCAGCCCGCGCTCTCCTCGGCGATCCGCAGCCTGGAGAAGGAACTCGGCGTGATGATCGTCCAGCGCGGACGGCGTTTTCTCGGACTGACTCTCGAAGGCGAACGGGTCCTGGTTTGGGCGCAGCAGACCCTGGCGTCGCTGTCCCATATGCGGGAGGACGCGTCCCTGGCCAAGTCGACCATGACGGGCACGCTGCGCATCGGTGCCATACCGACCACGATGACGGTCGCCGCCTTTCTGACCGGTCCGTGTTTCGCGGCGTATCCGAACATCCGCTACACACTGTCGTCACTGACCGCCGATGCCATCGCGAACCAGCTGGATCACTTCGAGCTCGATCTCGGCCTGACCTACCTGGACGATACCGTCCTCGAGGGATTCGAGAAGCTGCCCCTGTTCGACGAGCGATACGTTTTGCTGGCCGGCCGTCAGGTGCCGCTCGAGCCCTCGTTGACCTGGAGCGAGGCGGCCCGGCTGCCGCTGTGCCTGCTGACCGGAAAGATGCGCAATCGGCAGGTCATCGATGCCGCATTTCGGCGAGCCGGGGTGCAGCCCACGGTGGTGTTGGAGACCGATTCCTTGTTTTCGCTCTACGCTCACGTGAGCGAAGCGGGGCTATTCAGCGTCGTGCCCCACAGCCTGCTGAATTTTTTCGACCTCGATCATCGCGTGCAGGTGCGCCCCGTGCTGCCGCAGCTGACGCGGACGATCGGCTTGGTCGCGCGCAATCAACCCGCGCTTGCGCCCATTACGGGCGCGGTGTGGGAAATTGCACGCGGCCTTCAGCTGCAATCGCGGTTCGACCTGGCGCTCGTGTGATTCGCCGGGCTTATCGAACCATTCGCGCAAACGATTAGAAGATTTCCCCGCTTGATACCAGACTGAAACAGCCCCATTTCGGTTGTCATGGTTTAGCCGCCCGGTTGGCCGGCGGCGCGGAGGAAACATGGATTGCAAAGTCGAACTTGATCATCAGGAATTGTTCATCGACGGGAAACGAGCCGCTCCCCAGGGCGGCGAGTACTCCATCGATTTGAATCCCGCCACCGAAGAGCCGATCGCCGAGGTGGCCGAGGGCGGCAAGGCCGACGTCGACCTGGCGGTGCGCGCGGCGCGGGCGGCGCTCAAGGTCTGGGGCGGCATGCGCGCGGCTGAGCGCGGCCGCATTCTGCAGCGCGCGGCCTCGTTGATCGAGGAGCATCAGGAAGAGCTGGTCGAGCTCGAAAGCCTGGATGCCGGCAAGCCCTTGTCGGCGGTGCGGCGGCAGGACATGGCCGCGGTCATCGACACGCTGCGCTACTACGCGGGCTGGTGCGACAAGATCACCGGCGATGTCATTCCGGCGCGGCCCGACGCATTGACGTATACGGTGCGCGAACCCGTCGGCGTCGTCGCGGCCATCGTGCCCTGGAATTTCCCGCTCATGATCGGCATGTGGAAAATCGCCCCGGCGCTCGCCTGCGGCTGCACTCTGGTGGTCAAGCCGGCGGAACTGACTCCGCTCAGCATGCTGCGTGTCGCGGAATTGTTCCTCGAGGCGGGCCTGCCTCCGGGCGCGCTCAATGTGGTGTGCGGCAAGGGCAGCGTGGTCGGCGAGGCGCTGGTGCGCCATCCCGGCGTCGACAAGGTGACGTTCACCGGTTCGCCGAGGGTCGGCCGGGGAATCCTGCAGGGCGCCGCGGGCAACTTCAAGAAGGTGACGCTCGAACTCGGAGGCAAATCCGCCAACGTGATATTCGCCGACGCCAATCTGGATCGCGCGGCGCGCGCGGCGTCGTCGGGAATATTCTTCAATGCCGGGCAGGTGTGCTCCGCGGGCTCGCGCGTGCTGGTGCAGCGGCCGGTATACGACGAGGTGGTGCAGCGTGTGGCGGAGCGTGCGCGGGCGATCCGCGTCGGCGATCCGAGCGCGCCCGGAGTCACGATGGGGCCGGTCATCTCCGCGGGCCAGATGAGGACGGTGTTGAGCTACATAGAGACCGGCAAGACCGAGGGAGCGTCGGTGGTGACGGGAGGCGCCCGCATCGGCGATACGGGCTATTTCATCGAGCCCACGGTGTTCGCGAACGTCGAGCATGAAATGCGAATCTCGCAGGAGGAAATCTTCGGCCCGGTGCTGTGCGTGATTCCCTTCGAGGACGAGGAGGATGCCTTGCGTATCGCCAACGGAACTGCGTACAGCCTTGCCGCGGGCGTATGGAGCGCGGACATCGGACGTGTGCATCGAATGGCCGCCGGGTTGAAAGCGGGAACCGTCTGGATCAATACCTACGGCTACACCGACGTTCGTCTGCCTTGGGGCGGATCCGGCGAGTCGGGATTCGGCCGGGAACATGGAGAATCCGCGATCGAGAACTTCACCGTGCCGAAGGCGGTCTGGTTGGCGCTCGAAGCTTAAGCCTGTCCGGGTAGCGGCCGCGAGGCGCCGGCGGAAGCGCCCGCGGTGTATGATGGACCGCGTCGCGTGTGTAGAATCGCTTCATGACGACGGCCTATATCACCCACCCGGACTGCCTGCGCCACGAGATGGGGCCGGGTCATCCGGAAAGTCCGGCGCGCTTGAGCTCGATCAACGAGCACATGCGATCCTCCGGATTGCTGGACGAGCTGCGCTGCCTGGAGGCGCCGCTCGCCGACCCCGACGATCTGAAGCGAGTGCATCGGGCCGCATACGTCGATCTGATCTTCGACAATGCGCCCACCGAGGGCTACGCGCAGCTCGACCCCGACACGGCCATGAACCCGTACAGTTTGAGCGCCGCGCGCCGCGCCGCCGGCGCCGGAATGTCGGCGGTCGACGAAGTGATGGCGGGACGATCCATGAACGCGTTCTGCGCCGTGCGGCCCTGCGGCCACCATGCCACTAAAGGGCGCTCCATGGGTTTTTGCATCTTCAACAACATCGGCGTCGCGGCGGCGTACGCCCTCGAGAAGAAGGGGCTGGACCGCGTCGCCATCATCGACTTCGACGTTCATCACGGGAACGGCACGGAGGACATGTTCAGTCCGCCGCAATGGCAGGATCGCGTGCTGATGGCGAGTTTCTTCCAGCACCCCTTTTATCCCTACAGCGGCACCGCCAATCCCGCGCCCAATATGATCAACGTTCCGCTTGCCGAAGGCAGCGACGGTGCCGCGGCAAAGAAGGCCGTCGAGGCCGCATGGCTGCCCGCCCTCGAAAAATTCAAACCGGAGATGATTCTCATCTCGGCGGGCTTCGATGCGCACCGTGAGGATTTGTTGGGCGGCATGGCGCTCGTCGAGGCCGACTACGCCTGGATCACCCGGGAGTTGATGGCGCTCGCCGCCCGGCACTCGAAAAGCCGCATCGTGTCCATGCTGGAGGGCGGCTACAATCTGGCGGCCTTGGGGCGCAGCGCCGTTACGCATGTGAAAACCTTGACCGAACGATCATCGGCCCCGGCAAGCCCTCAGACGACGTAGTGTCTCGCCACCGATTCAGCCACGCACACGGGCTTCGAGTGGCCCTCGCGTTCCGAAGTGACTTCGACGACGACCTGCGCGCCGCCGGCAATGGTTTCGAAGCTCAACAGCTTGAAATGCCCGCGCAGGCGGCTCCCCACCGGCACGGGTGCCGGAAATCGCACGCGATTGAGTCCGTAGTTCACGGTCATGCGCACGTCGCCGACCTTGAACGCGCTTCGAACCATGACGGGCAGCAAACTCAACGTCAAATGTCCATGGGCTACCGTCGCACCGAACGGCCCGGCCGCCGCGCGCACCGGATCGACATGGATCCACTGATCATCGCCGGTGACCGCGGCGAATTGATCGATGCGCGCTTGATCGATGCTGAACCAGTCGCTGGTTCCCAAGTTGGTGCCGATGAGGGCCTGCAATTCCGACAATCGTTGATAGGTATTCATGGCGTGGATCATCGCATACGCGGGGCGCCGATTGCGCGGGCGCAGGGGTCTGGAAAATGCCGCCTGCGCACCCATATAGGCGTTTGGGCAGGACTCAATCGGTAGGAGAAATCGGTGAAGAAAGCGGTTTCGGGCGTGTACCCCAGCCCCCAAGGGCACTGGGTGGGCGACGGGTTTCCGGTGCGAAGCCTGTTCTCCTATGACAATTTGGGCCGGCAACTGAGCCCCTTCCTGCTGCTGGACTACGCCGGTCCGGCCGAGTTCGCCGCGGCCGCGCACCCGCGCGGTGTCGGCGAACACCCGCACCGCGGCTTCGAGACCGTGACCATCGTCTATCAAGGCGAAGTCGCGCATCGTGATTCGGTCGGCAATTCCGGGCTGATCGGGCCGGGGGACGTGCAATGGATGACCGCGGCATCCGGCATCCTGCACGAGGAGTTTCACTCGCCCGCGTTCACCCGCACCGGCGGTGCCCTGGAGATGGCTCAGCTTTGGGTCAATCTACCTGCCGTTCACAAGATGTCGGCGCCGCGCTATCAGACACTCCTCAAGGCGGACATTCCGCAGATCGATCTCGCCGATGGTGCGGGTAGCGTACGCGTCATCGCCGGCAGCTTCGCCGGATCCCAAGGTCCGGCGCACACCTTCAGCCCGCTCAATGTCTGGGACGTCCGCATGCAGAGCGGCCGCCATGCCTCCATATCCCTGCCCGAGGGCCACACCGCCGCCATCGCCGTGTTGCGGGGCAGCGTCGCGGTCAACGCTTCGCGGCACGCGGGCGATGCCGAATTGTTGGTTCTGGATCGCGAGGGCGTCCTGGTGCACATCGAGGCCGCCGCCGACAGCACGCTGTTGCTGCTGAGCGGCGCGCCCATTGCGGAACCCATTGTGGGCTACGGTCCCTTCGTGATGAACTCGCGGCAGGAGATCGAAGCGGCCGTCAAGGATTTCCAGCGCGGCAAGTTCGGCCGCATGCCCGCGCCGCAGAAGGAGACTACGGCGCCCGTTTGAAGCTGGAGGCTCGAGCCGGCGTAGTTGGGTAAGATCCCAACAATGCAAACGACCTCGAACCAACGCAAGCTCGGCCCCTGTACCGTATCGCCCATCGGTTTCGGGTGCATGAACCTGAGCCACGCCTACGGAATCCCGCCGCCGCCCGACGTCGGGGCGCAGATTCTGCTGCGCGCCCTGGATCTCGGCGTCACGCACTTCGACACGGCGGCACTCTACGGCTTCGGTGCGAACGAGGAATTGGTGGGGCGCACGCTGGCGCCGTTTCGCTCCCGATTCACTCTGGCGAGCAAGTGCGGCATTCAAGGCGTGAAATCCGAGTCCGGCATGCGCCGCGTCATCGACGGCAGGCCCGCGACGCTCAAGGCGACCTGCGAGGACAGCTTGCGGCGCCTCAATACCGAGGTCATCGACCTGTACTATCTGCATCGCTGGGACAAGGCCGTGCCCATCGAGGATAGCATCGGCGCACTGGGGCGTTTAGTGAGCGAGGGGAAGATTCGCGCCATCGGACTGTCGGAAGTGTCGGCGTCCACATTGCGCCGGGCGCACGCGGTGCACCCGATCGCCGCGGTGCAGAGCGAGTATTCGTTGTGTACGCGCAATCCGGAAATCGCCGTGATCGAGGCATGCCGAAGCACAGGGGCGACGTTCGTCGCCTTCAGCCCGTTGTCGCGGGGTTTTCTCACCGGCGCACTGCGGGATGTCGCTTCGCTCGATGCCAAGGATCTTCGACGATCGATGCCGCGATTCGAAGCGGCGGCATACGCCATGAATCTGCAACTGCTCGACGAATTCGCCCGGCTGGCGCGCGCGGCGCACGCATCGATGGCGCAGCTGGCGCTCTCTTGGGTGCTGAGCCGCGGGGAGCACGTGGTCGCGATTCCCGGCACCACCTGCAAAGCGCACCTGGAGGAGAATCTCGGCGCCGCCGCGGTTGAATTGCAGCCGGACCTGATCGCGCAGTTGGACGCTCTCATCAACCGGCGAAGCGTCGTCGGGGAGCGCTACGGCGCGGCAACGCAGGCGGAGATCGATACCGAAAATTTCTGAGGCGGCCGCCCGCGGCCGCGCGAACTCACACCGGCTCCCGGCCCGTCAATTCCGCGACCGCGCGGTGCGCCTGATCGATGGCGACCTGGGTATAGGCGTCCCATCCGGAGTCCGAGTTCGCGATGGCGATGCGGCCGATCCGGCGGCGGGCGAGCGCCGCGATGCGGGCTTGGGCTTTGGGCTCGTCGTACAGGGGCGTCGGCGTATAGGCGTAGCCATGAGGCCAGCGATTAACCGTGATCGCCGCCACGTCGCGATCGAACTCGAAACCCGCCGAGCCGAGCATTCGCCCGAGCTCGTCGCGGATTTCGCGCTCGAAATCGCCGAAGCTCATGGAATACAAACGCGCCCGGCCGGCGCGATATTGCTCGCGCATGTTGAGACCGCGGTTGGGCGCGCAGGGCGTGTGCAGCAGATGCAAAACCGCGGGCGCCGACGGATCGGGGGAGAAACGATAGCCGCCGAGACTCACCGGAAAATCCAGCGCGGCGGCATAGGTGCCGCCCGGGTTCTCGATGGATGCAAGCCCAAGGTCGTGCCAGGGGCGCCAATTGCGCACGGCCACGTTCACGTAGACTAGAGGCGCCCGCACGTTGTCGTGCAATGCGGCGCGCTGTTCGTCTCCCGCCTCGGAGACGATGTAGGGAATCATCGCCTGGTAGCAGGCGAGCACGCAGCCGGCGGCGGCGACCCGGGTCACCTCGCCGCCGCTCACGTAGGCGACCTCGACGCCCCGATCGACATTACGCACGTCGACCGCGGTCGAATTGAGGCGAATCCGCACCGGGTGCTCGGGACGATCCAGTTGCGCGTACGCGAACGGCGCCAGCACGATGTCTTCCATGGAGTTGCCGGGTGCGATCGACGGGATCAGCCGGCGGACCAGCATGCGGGCGATCGATGCATTGCCGTCGGGGAAGTGGTAGATGTAGGGTTCTTCCGGCTCCGCTCCGAGCGCCGCACGCTGCGCCTTGAGGCCGGGCGATGCGAGTGTTTCGCTCGCTGGCACGGCGTCGATGCCCACCGCCCATAGGTCGTGCGTGCGGGTCTGAAGAAACTTCAGCACCTCATCATCGGCCTGCCAGTACTGTTTGAGAAAGTCGCGATAGCTCAGGTGCTCGAGAACGCTAATGCGTTGGCGCGCGGTCTTGCCGGACAGCACGTCGCAATCCGACCAGATCATCTCGAACAATTGCGCGCGCGCCGCGGCGCCCAGCGGGAACTGCTCCAGATAGGCGCGCAGCGCTTCACTGTCGCGCGGATCCTCATCCGCTTCCTGCCATGTTCCGAAGGGGCGCCGCACCAGACGGTCGACGCCGAACACCTCCTTCTTGAAGAACACGCCGCGGCTCAGATTCCAGCGGGTATAGAACTTGTCGTCGAAGGCCTTATCGAAGCGGCGCACCTCGATGCCCAGATCCTTCAACAGACCCTTCGCGACGACGTCCCAGTGGTGCGCCGGGCTGTCGATAGATTGGGTGCCGCCGTAGCCGAGGAGAGTCTGCCCGTCGACCACGAACTCGTTGCGCTTCGCATGGCCGCCGAAATCGTCGTTGGTGTCCAGAATCAGGATGCGCGCACCGGGGCGCTGCTGACGGTAGAAGTGCGCGGCGGCCAGGCCGCTGATGCCGGCGCCGACGACGACCAGGTCGTACCGCTCGCGCAGCTCCGCCTTCGATAGGTCGAAGGGCGAGCCGTCGCGCAGCCGGTGCGCGGCCTCGAACGAGCCGGCATGGCTGCCGCGCAATCCGTCGCGGCCCGGAGGATAGACCGGCGTCTCGCCGGTACCCTCGGCGGGGCCGCCCGCGGCACGCGCCGGCGACAAATCCACACCGGCGGCGCCGGCCACGGCGATGGCGATGCCGTTCATGAAGTCGCGGCGAGTGATTCCGGTGCTCATCGAGCGATGTTCGCAATACCCATCGGACTGCGCAAGACCGCACCCATCGGACTGCGCAAGACCGCGCCGAAAGTTGCCTGTCAATCAGGCGTTGGTTACGGCCCGAGCCCGGTGCTATGCTCTAGCGAAGGCGGTTGCAGAATTGAACCAGGCGGCTCGCAGATTTCTCGGCCAATGGCGTCACCAGAAACCGTGGTACGGCGCCGGCGTCGCGTTCATTTGCGCCTTTGCGCTCGGCCCGCAGTGGTCGGGCGGCACGGTCCCCACGATCTCGCCTCCAACTTCCCCCGCCGCGAGCGCCGAGGAACTCGCGGATATCATGGTCGAGGCGCCGGAACCGCGCTACGTCTCTCCCACCCGGCGCGATCAGATAGGCCGTATTTGGGCGCCCGTCATGATCAACGGCCACGGACCGTTTCGACTGGTGCTCGACACGGGCGCAAGTCATAGCGCCGTCACTTCGCTCGTCGCCCTTGCGCTCGGAATCCCGACCGACCAGTCGCCGCCGGTGATCCTGCGCGGGGTCACGGGCTTCGCCACGGTGCCGACGATTCGCGTCGATACGCTGACCGTCGGCGATCTGTCCGTCGATTCTGCGACCCTGCCCATCGTCCCGGATGCCCTCGGCGGGGCTCAGGGGATACTTGGAGGCGAAGGGTTGGCGGGAAAACGCATCTTCATCGACTTTCGGCACGACAAGATCGTCATCACCTTTTCCCGCAATGAGAAGTCCTCGCGTGAATTCGTGGACGTGCCGTTCTACGCCATACACAACACCTTGGTGGTGGTCAGTGCGATGATCGGCGACGTGCGCACCAAGGCCATCATCGACACGGGCGGTCAAACGACCATCGCAAATCTGGCGCTGCAACGCGCCCTTTTTCGCCGCAGCATGCAATTCAAAGGCAAGCCCGATCAAATCATCGGGGCCACGAAGGACGTTCAGCAGGGCGAGATCATAGCCATGCCACCGATTCACTTCGGTACCATCCAGATCGAGGACGCCGGCGTCACGTTCGGCGACCTGTATATATTCAAGCAGTGGAATCTTCAGAACCAGCCTGCGATTCTGATCGGCATGGATGCGCTGGGATTGCTCGACACGTTGGTGATCGACTACCGCCGGCACGAGCTTCAAATGCGCATGGCGCGCGGCGGATCGGGTTAGGGGGAATGGGGGAATGATGATCAATAAGCCGGTGATTGGCGTGGCGGCCGCAGTGGTGTTGATTGCGGCGGGAACCTGGTACTACCTGCAGAGCCGTCATGCGCCGACGCCGCCCGCCGCGGCGGTGCCGCCGCCGGCCCAACCGGCGGAGTCGGCGGAACCGGCCATCCAACATCCGGTGCCCCAGGGCGACGGTGCGTCGAAGACCCCGCTGCCGACGCTCGCGGACAGCGATCCCGCGATCAACGACGCGCTCGGCCAACTGGTGGGCGCGGCCGCAATGAAGGACTACTGGGTCCCGGACGGCGTCGTACGGCGCATCGTCGTCACTGTCGATAATTTGCCGCGGCCGAAAGCGGCCGTGCAAAAGCGTCCGACCGGCACGGTCGCGGGCTCCCTCATGGTCAACGGCGATGAATTGCACGCCACCCTCGATCCGCGCAACTTCGTGCGCTATCAACCCTGGGTGGCGGTGATCGACAGATTGGATATGCGCCAGCTCGCCGCCGCGTACGTTCACTTCTATCCGCTGCTTCAACAGGCCTACCAGGATCTCGGATACCCCAACGGCTACTTCAACGACAGATTGGTGCAGGTGATCGATCATCTACTGGCCACTCCGCAACCGGCGCAGCCCATCGCCCTGGTTCGCCCGAACGTCATGTACACCTACGCGGATCCGGGACTCGAGTCGCGATCCGCCGGGCAGAAGCTGCTGATCAGGATGGGCCCGGAGAACGCCGCGGTGATCAAGGCGAAACTCACGGAGCTGCGCGCGGCCATCACCGCGACACCGCCGAAGCGGTAGACTGGTTCGCGCTCGAAATAACAATCCTTCAGAGAAGGGGAGATCTCATGTCCAGCACGCCATCGGCGGCCGTACTGACCAACGAACCGGCTGCTGCGCATAACCAGTGGCTGGTGATCGGTGCGTCCTCGTTGGGCACCGTGTTCGAATGGTATGACTTCTATCTCTATGGACTGCTCGCGAGCATCATCAGCGCGCAATTTTTCTCGGGCGTCAACGAGGTCACGAGCTTCATCTTCGCCCTGGCGGCGTTTGCCGCCGGCTTTGCGGTTCGTCCCTTCGGCGCGCTGGTATTCGGGAGGCTGGGCGATCTGGTGGGCCGCAAGCACACGTTCTTGATCACCATGAGCATCATGGGCGGCGCCACCTTTGCGGTGGGCCTGCTGCCGAGCTATGCCGGCGTCGGGGTGATCGCCCCCGTATTGCTGGTGGCGCTGCGCCTGCTGCAGGGATTGGCGCTGGGCGGCGAGTACGGCGGCGCGGCAACCTACGTGGCCGAATTCGCGCCGGCGGGAAAGCGCGGGCTGTACACCAGCTGGATTCAGACCACCGCAACCCTCGGCCTATTCCTCGCGCTGTTGGTGGTCATCGGCACCCGCACCTACATGGGCGAGGACGCGTTCAAGGCCTGGGGCTGGCGCATACCTTTCCTAGTGTCGATCCTCTTGCTCGCGGTGTCCTTGTGGATCCGCATGCAGCTGTCCGAGAGCCCGGTGTTCCTCAAGATGAAGACCCTGGGGACCACCTCGAAGGCGCCGCTGTCGGAAGCGTTCGCGCGTTGGAGCAATCTGAAGATCGTGATCATCGCGCTGGCCGGTGCGGTGATGGGCCAGGCCGTGGTGTGGTACACGGGGCAGTTCTATGCGCTGTTCTTCCTGGAGAGAATGCTGCGGGTCGACGGCGCGACCACCAACATCATGACCGCGATCGCGCTGGTGCTGGCCACCCCCGGGTTCATCTTCTTCGGCTGGCTGTCCGACAAAATCGGACGCAAGCCCATCATCATGGTGGGTTGCCTGCTGGCCTTGCTCACGTATTTCCCCTTGTTCGGGGCGCTGACTCGGTACGCGAATCCGGCGCTGTTTGCCGCGCAGTCCGCGGCTCCGGTGACCGTGATAGCGGATCCACAGCAGTGCTCGTTCCAATTCGACCCCATCGGCAAGAACGCCTTCGACTCGACTTCTTGCGATATCGCCAAGAGCTTTCTCGCGAAGTCGGGAGTTTCCTACCTGAGGCAGGATGCCGCGCCGGGTACGGTTGCCCAAATCCGCAGCGGCACGAGCACGCTGACCGCTCCGGATCCCAAGCTGGTGACGGGCAAGGAGCGTAAGGCGGCGATCGCGGCGTTCCAAAAAGAGGTGAAGGGCGTGCTCTCGGCGGCCGGCTACCCCGACAAAGCCGATCCGGCCGCGATCAACAAGCCCATGGTGATTTTGATCCTGTTCGTGCTGGTGCTCTACGTAACCATGGTGTACGGCCCGATTGCCGCGCTCTTGGTGGAACTGTTCCCCGCACGAATCCGCTACAGCGCCATGTCGCTGCCGTATCACATCGGCAATGGCTGGTTCGGGGGTTTCCTCCCGACCACCGCGTTCGCCATGGTGGCTGCGACCGGCGATATCTACTACGGACTTTGGTATCCCATCGTCGTGGCAGCCGCGACGCTGGTTCTCGGCCTATTCTTCCTGCCCGAAACGTTCAAGAGAACCATCGACAGCTAAAATGCACCCTGTCGCCATGCGGAGTCACCCCGCGCGTTACATTCACTTCACGATCCAGCCGATTTTCATAGTGTGACGTTATATGTTTATGAACGGCGGACGGCTGCGTACGCTCCGGAAACATTTCAATCGGCGGGGTCACTATGAGCAAACCTAAGAGATCGAACACACTGCCCCTGGCGGGCGTCCTGATGGCCCTGTCGGCCGCAATCCTGCTGGGCGGCTGCGTGGTCGCGCCGCCGCCGCGCGTCGTCTATGCGCCCCCGCCGCCCCCGCCTCCGCCCCCACCGCCGCCGGCCTACTCGGAACCGGCCTACGCGGAACCCGCGGGCGATCAGGTGCAGGCCAATGAGCCGCCTCCGGCCTTGCCGGATTACGATCAGCCCCCGTGCCCCACTGAGGGCTATTTGTGGACACCGGGCTACTGGGCCTGGGGCGGCGGCGGATACTACTGGGTGCCCGGAACTTGGGTTCAGCCTCCGCAGGTCGGCGTGCTCTGGACCCCTGGCTACTGGGGGTTCGTGGGCGGGGTCTATATGTTCCACGCCGGCTACTGGGGGCCGCACGTCGGTTTCTACGGCGGTGTGAATTATGGCTTCGGCTACGGCGGCGTGGGTTTCGTGGGTGGCCGCTGGGCCGGCGGTGGTTTCGTCTACAACCGGGCCGTGGTCAACGTCAACGTCGCGGTGATTCACAACACCTATAACGAAACGGTGGTGAACAACGTCACCGTCAATCGAGTGAGCTTCAACGGCGGCCCGCACGGCGTGGTCGCGGCGCCGACCCCGCAGGAGCGGAGCTACGCTCAGGAGCGTCATATCGCGCCGACGCCGATGCAGCAGCAGCACATTCAACAGGCGGCAAGAAATCCCTCGCTGGCCGCGAGCGCCAACGGCGGTCATCCCGCCATTGCCGCAACCCCGCGACCGGGTGCGTTCAATGCACCGGGTGTGGTCGGTGCGCACGGCAGCGTCGCGCCCAACGCGCGGCCTCCCGGGGCACAGCCGCCCGGCGCGCAGCCGGCGATGCGTTCGCAGGCGAACGGGCAGCCCCAGGCCAATGGTCAGCATCCGAATGGGCAGCTGCCGGTGAATGCGAATGCTCAGCATCCGAACGGACAGCCGCCGGGCGCCAAGCCGCAGCAGCCGAAACCGAAGCAGCAGCCTCCCAAGCCGGCGAAGACCGAGAAGCGCGAAGGAGGCGACAAGTAGGGGCTACGAGCCTGTCTGAGCAGGCTCCCGAGGGCGATGACGCCGGCAACACCGGCGCCATCCTCCCCGCAGCGTCGAGCCTCAGCGCTGGTGCACCACCGGCAGCTCGACGAAGCTGGCATTCGATCCGCCGTCGAATATCTTGATGGTCGCCTTTTTGTAGTCGCCGGGCTTGGCGAAGAAGATGTTGTCGACGTAGGTCTGCGGGTTCCGGTCGTACACCGGAAACCAGCTCGATTGCACCTGAACCATGATGCGGTGCCCGGGCAGGAACACATGATTGGCGGTGGGTAGCGCGAAGCGGTAAACCTGTTTCTGATCGGCCGGAATGGCCTTCGGATCGCTGAAGGAATCGCGGTATCTTCCGCGCAGAATGTCGGCGGCAATCATGAGCTCATAGCCCCCCATCCGGGGCTCGCGGCCGACTTCATCCGGATAGACGTCGATCAGCTTCACCACGAAATCGCCGTCCGTACCCGTGGTCGAGGCGATGAGATTGGCGATGGGTTCGCCGCTGATCTTCATCGGTTCCTGCAGCACGGGCGTGCTGAAGCTCAAGACGTCCGGACGCGACGACGCGTCCCGCTGGTCGCTCACCAACCACGTTTGCCAGTTCGTCTCACCCTCTTCGCCGCCGATGTGGATGGGGCGCGGCAAATACGGAACGGGTTTTGCGGGATCGGACACATAGGCCTCGAAGTCGGGGGCCGCGGCATCGGATACGCCCAGGCGCAACTTACCGCCCGCCTGCAGATACAGTTTCTGGCGCTCGATGCCGCATCCGTCCGGGCAACCGCTCGGCCAAGCGGGCAGTGCCAGCCAGCGGTTGGTGCCGGTCTCGTAGGCGGTCACCGCAGTCAACTCCAAGGGCTTGGGATCGTCCTTGAGGTAATGGTCGAGGAATGGGCGCAGCACGTGCAGCCTGAAATAGCGCGCCGTGTCGCTGCCGAAGCGAATCTGACCGATGGCGCTGCCGTCGAGCCGCTCCTGGTGATGGAACCAAGGCCCGATAACCAGATAGAGATTGGGATTGTCGGCCTGGCGCGCCTCGAGCGCCTTGTACAGGGCGATGTTGCCGTAGATGTCCTCTTGGTCCCACAGGCTGTGTACCAGCATGGTCGGCACCGTGACTCCCTGCTTGGCGAGGATGCCATCCAGAGCTTGCTCCTGCCAGAAGGCATCGTAGGCGGGGTGGCTCAAGACCTTGGCGGTGAACCCCACCTGCTCGAGACCATGCAGCCGCACCATGTCGTTGGCCGAGCCTGCGCTCAACCAGGTGTCGTAGTCGTCGTAGTGGTCGGTCCACCACGGGATGTCGCTGCCGCGGCTGGATTCCTGACCGTGAAAATAGGTCAGGCTGTCGAGACGGAAAGCGCCGTTGTGGAACCAGTCGTCGCCCCGCCAGCCATCCACCATCGCATTGATGGGAACCGCCGCACGCAGCGCCGGATGCGGGTTCACCAGCGCCATGAGCGAGGTGAAGCCGTCGTACGAAATGCCGAGAATGCCGACCTTGCCGTTGGACTCGGGAATGTTCTTGACCAGCCAATCGATGGTGTCGTAGGTATCCGTGGAGTGATCCACGGCGGTCGGGTTGAGCGGCCCGTGCAGCGGCCGGGTCATGACGTAGTCGCCCTCCGACCCATGTTTGCCGCGCACGTCCTGCATGACGCGAATGTAGGCGCCGCTCTCGACGGCGTCGTCCGCGACGTCGGTGCTGTCGATCACCGCCGCCAGGTGCGTGCTGCTGTTCTTCGCGATGCGTTCGGTCGCGCCATAGGGAGTTCGGGACAAAAGTATCGGCGCACGGTGCGCGCCTCGCGGAATGAGAATGACGGTCTTCAGCTTGACGCCGTCGCGCATCGGAATCATGACTTCGCGTTTCACGTAGTCGAAGGTTCCTTCGCGGGGCACGAAGGCCGACGGTATCTCGCTCTGGCCGAGGCCGCCCGCCATGGCCGGCGCGATCGCCCACAGCAACATGCCGGCGCTCAATCCCAGCAGGACCGCGCGGCGGCGCCCGGCGCAGGCGCGCCCCTCATGTGTCGACATCAATCTTCTCCGGTTTGGGCGCCTCATGCGCGGCGGAAGTTTGCGGCTTTATGCGCCGGTGCGCAACGGGAGCCCCCACGCTCCTTGCGGTGACCTAGGGTTGGGGGCATGATCGGAACATGCGCTTCCGCTCGATAGACGGGTTAACAGAATCCGCAAGGGGCACGGGCCGGAACTCGCGGTTGCAATGGCGAATGTGGGGAGGGTTTGGCATATGAATACTCTTTCGTTCACTGTTTCCGACAGCGTCGCGACTCTCGCGATACAACGAACCGCGGTCAGCAACGCAATCGACATCACCATCATCCGCGCCATGCATCTGGCGCTCGATCAAATCCAGAAAGGCGAGGGCGGCGCCCGAGCTGTCGTCATCACCGGCAGCAACGATGTTTTCTGCAGCGGCCTGGATCTGCATTCGGTCGATCTGAAAACTCAGGAGGCGCGGCAGCGCGCGCACTTCGAGATGCGCCGCTTCATGGATCCCCTGATTCTGAGACTGAGCGGCTTTCGCTTTCCCATCGTCGCCGCGGTCAACGGCGCGGCAGTGGGCGCGGGCATGAGTCTCGCGCTCGCCAGCGACATCATCATCGCGGGCGACAATGCGTACTTTCTCCCGTCGTTCGCGCGCTTGGGGCTCGTGCCGGATGCGGGAATCACTTTTCACCTGGCGCGGCGCATCGGAGCGGGCCGATCGTTGTCCTCATTGATGCTGGCCGAACGAATCGACGCCAAGACGGCGCTCGAGTGGGGGCTCGCCTATGCCGTGGTGCCGGCCGCCGAGGTGGTGATGCGGGCGCAAACGGTGGCGCATCGCCTGGCGACGGGTCCCTGTGCGGTGCTCGGCCAGATACGCGCCCTGCACGCCTCGACCTTCGACCACTCGCTGCAGGAGCAATTGCGCGCCGAGCGCAGCGCGCAGGAAATGACGCTGGAAACGCACGATTGCGTGGAAGGCGTGCGGGCCTTCTTCGAAAAGCGCGAGCCGCATTTTTCCGAGCACTAACGCTCCGGCTGCCGAGCGGTGATGGCGATGCGGACGGCCGCAAGCGGTGCCCGGTCGTCGAAGGCTTCGGACTTCGGATCCTTTGGAATGCCGAGGCGCGCCCACAGTAGATCGAGATCGGGCGAGAGCGCCGTGGTCTTGATTTCAGCGTAGAGATTCTCGAGCACGCGCGTGCCCGTGGCCGCGTCGCCCAGCGCCAGGACTTGGTCGATGTCGCGCTCGGCCCCAAACCCCCCGGTTTCCTTCAAAATGGCCCGCAGTGCGGTTTGCAGCCCGGCGCGGTTGCCGGTTTGTTCGCGTATGGCAACGTCGGCTTGCAGGCAGTACAGCGCGCCGCCCCAGTAGGTGCGTCCCCAGGTCGGCGTCTGATCCATGCCGCCTTCCCCGGCATGCGGCAGACCGAGCGGCATCGAATGCCGGTACTCCGCCCAGACATCCGCAATGTCGCGATTGCCGAATCTGGCGCGCGCAATCCCCTCGACATATGTCGCGACCCCCTCGGCCAGCCAATTGTGCCGCCGCCCCACCTCGGGCAGTGCCAGATGCACCATTTCGTGCACGAGCACCCAATCCGCGGTCAGTTCCTCCGCCGTGGCATCGCGGCCCACCGTCACTTGAATCACCAGCCCGGAATCATCGGTAGTCCGGCCGCCACGAACACCGCCCCCCGGTGCGCCCCGAACATGGAGCATGACGAAGGGCGCCGGGAAGCGCGCATAGTATTGCGCGATGATTCGCGCGGAGCGCTCGATCCAGTCCCGCAGCATGGGCTGCCGATGCGAGAGCTCCGGGTCGTCGATCGACGCGCACACCGTGCCGCCCGCTACCTCGATCGCGATGCCGGCCTCGCTCGTGCACGAGTTGCCGCCGGCGGCGTGCGCGAGGCCCGCGAATACCGCCATCAGGCCGGCCGCTAGGCAGCGTGTGCGGATTGGGTGCATTGTTTCACTCCACGAATGTACTCGGGTCCGGTGCGGCAGCAGCCGCCGATGAGGCGGGCGCCTTCCCGCTGCCATTCCCGCGCCCGATGGCCCAACGGCGGCGGGGCGCCGCCGTCGGCGCTCCATTGCTTGGTCGAGGCGTCGTAGATTTCGCCCGAATTGGGATAGATCACCAGCGGCCTGTCGGTTCTGGTGCGCATCCGGCGTAGAAGCGGCGTGATGTATTGCGGCGCAGTACAGTTCACACCCACCGCGACGACTTGCGGGAAGCGAGCGAGTTCCGCGACGCAATCCCCGATGTCTTCCCCTTCGTTGTTGTGCTCGCCATCCTTGCAGGAAAAGGCTATCCACGCGCAGGTCTGCGGAAATTCGCCGAGCAGACCCGCCAACACCCGCGCTTCGCGCAAGCTGGGAATGGTTTCACAGGCCAGCAGATCGGCGCCTATGTGCGCTAGCGCACATAGGCGCGGGCGGTGGAAATCGGCCAAGGCGGCGTCATCCAGCGCATATTGGCCCCGGTACTCCGAGCCGTCGGCCAGCATCGCGCCGTATGGGCCGATGGATGCGGCGACCAGAGGCCGCAGGCGATCGCTCCGATTGGCCTCGACAGCCCAGAATTCATCGCGCGCGGCCAGCGCAAGCGATACCGCTTCGCGCATCAACCGCGCCCCTTCAGGCGGCTCGACGCCGCGGCGCGCAAAGCCCTCGAAAGTCGCCTGGTATGTTGCCGTGGTGGCAACGTCGGCTCCGGCACGGAAGTAGTCGAGATGCACTTCGCGGATCAGGTCGGGCCGCTCGATCAGGCACTTTGCGGACCAGAGGGCATCGTTGAGATCCGCGCCGCGGCATTCCAGTTCGGTCGCCAGGGCACCGTCCAGGATCATCAACGGGCGCTGCGCAAGAAAATTGTGGATTGGGTCATGCATGATTGTTCCCGCGCGGCGCGAATTACGATCATACTCCGCGGGGCATTTACGCGCGGGATCTGTGAGGGACAAGACATGCTCACCGCTCAGACCATCGAGAATACGCACTCTGACGTTTTTACTTATTTGCACGGCAGCTTGGAGCTGTCCGCAAGTCATTGCCACGTTCCCGAAGCGGCCTCCGTAGGAAGCTTGGTCTACGCCAGCAACGCCGAGCAACTGGCCGAAGCGCGGCTGCGCAAGCCCGCGATTCTCATCGTTCCGGCGAAAATGATCGGCTGCCTCGATGCATCCATGGACGCGGACAGCTGCTGCTTTTCGGTGGGCAGCATACCCATGGGCATGGCCATCCTCTTGAAGTATTTCGACCGCAAGTGCTATCGATTCATGCAATGGGGCGAGCGCCACGCGACCGCGGTGGTACATCCGGACGCGGTGATCGGCGAGGGTTCGTTTCTCGGGCCCTATTGCGTGATCGGAGCGCACGCGGTGATCGGCAGCGGCTGCATGATCGGCGCCCACGCGGTCGTGGAGAACGACGCCCGGATCGGCGAGCGCTCGGTGCTGCACGCGCATGTGTTCGTGGGGGCGGGTTGCCACATCGGGGAGGACTGCGAGGTTCACCCGCATACCAGCATCGGCAGCGACGGCTTCGGCTACGCCGTGGGTGCCGACGGCAGGCCGCGAAAAATCGCCCATCTCGGCAACGTGGAAATCGGCGATAGAGTGGAAATCGGCAGCAACTGCGCAATCGATCGCGCGACCCTGACGTCCACATACATCCGCTCCGGCACCAAGCTCGACAATATCTGCCACATCGCGCACAACTGCGACCTGGGCGAGAACGGCTTCTTCACCGCCGGCTTCATGATGGGGGGATCGACCAAGATCGGCCGCCAATTCGTCACCGGCGGCAATTCAGTGGTCACCGCGCACATCACCCTGGGAGACAACGTGGTCCTGGCCGGCCGATCGTCGGTCACCTGCGATGTTCCCGACGCCGGCGCCTACGGCGGCTATCCGCTGCAGCCTCTGAAGGAGGCGATGAAGACCATCGCCAACATCGGGCACCTCAACGAGATTCGCCGGAATCTCCATCGCGTGATGAAGCATTTGCAACTCATCGACAAGGTGCACGCGGACAGTTCCGACGCTTGAGGCTCAAGACCGATAACGTCGTCTTGCCCGTGGCGATTCTGATCGTCGCCATGCTCTGCTTTCAACTCGGCGCCACGATGGCCAAGGGATTGTTCCCCGCCGTGGGCGCCTCCGGCACGGCCGCGCTGCGCCTCGCTCTATCCGCGATCATGTTGTTGGCCGTGTGGCGACCATGGAGGTTGCGGCTGCGCCGGGACGAGATACGCGTGATCCTCATCTACGGATTGGCGCTCGGCTGGATGAATTTCTTCTTCTACCTGTCGCTGCGATTCATTCCTCTAGGCATCGCGGTTGCCCTGGAATTCACGGGACCGCTTGCGTTGGCCATGGCCGCCTCGCGGCGCGCCGTCGACTTCGTGTGGATTCTGATGGCGGGCTTGGGATTGCTCGCCCTGCTGCCGATCGGCGTGGGCTCCGCACAGTTGGACCTCTTGGGGGTGGGCTGCGGGCTTGCCGCCGGCGCCTGCTGGGCTCTCTATATTCATTTCGGGCGCAAGGCGGGCGCGGCGCACGGCGGCCAGACCACGGCCTTGGGGATGACGATCGGCGCCATCGTGATCGTGCCCATCGGCGCCCTGCAGGCCGGCATGCAGATGTTGTCGCCGGCGATATTGCCGGCCGCGCTCGGGGTGGCACTGCTGTCGAGCGCGATTCCCTATTCGCTCGAAATGCTGGCGATGCCCCGGCTGCCGACCCGCACCGTCGGAGTACTCATGAGCCTCGATCCCGCGCTGGGCGCCGTCGCGGGTCTGCTGTTTCTCGGCGAATCCTTGAGTTGGATCCAGTGGGCGGCGATCGTCAGCATCATGGCGGCCTCCGCCGGCAGCGCGGCGACCGGCCGGGATGCCGTCCCGTCGTCATTGCCCGATTAGCGCGATCGCCAGATAGAGAACGGCCGCGCCCGCCAGGGTCATGACGGTGGTGAGAAACTTCGGATGGGCGTGGTAGCTCTCCGGAATCAGGTCGCTGGCGCCGATGTACAGAAAGAAACCGGCGAACAGCGCGAGCGCGATGCCGAATTCATGGCCGGGAAGCGTGAAAAAATAAGTCGAGGCGATTCCCGCGACGGGCGCCAGCGCGTCCACGATGAGCCAGCGAAGCGCCTGCGAGGTGCGCCCTTGATTCTTCAGCACCACGTTCATGGTGTTGATGCCGTCGGAGAAGTCGTGCGTGAGCACCGCGATTGCGACCACGATTCCCACCTGATGCGAAGTCTGAAACGCGAATCCGATGGCGACTCCGTCCAGCAGGCTGTGAATGCACAGCACGGCGGCGGCGAAAGGGCCTCGAGCCGCGTCGTCGCCGTGAAACAGCAAGATTCTATCCAGCACCAGGTACGACAGGAATCCCAGTGCGCTGCAGGACAGGATCGCCGCGGGCCCGTGAAATTTCCCGCCGAAATCGACCGCTTCGGGCAGCAGATCGAAAAACGCCACGCCGATGACCGCACCGGCGCTGAATCCCAGGATCAGATGCAGCTTGTCGCGCAGCTTGAGCGCCAGCAGGCCGCCGGCGAGCGTGGTGAAAAAGGCGGCGCCCGCGATGAGTATTGTCAAGGGTTGAATCATTCCACGCCTTCTCGCCGACGGGTTATATTGCGTTCAATCAATCGACTCTTTGGGGGAAGCGTGAGTTACGACTCCTATCATAAACGCAAAATCGGCAAACACGTGCTCAAGCCCGAAACCCAGATGATGGGATACGGCTACGATCCGAGCCTCTCGGAAGGTTCGCTCAAACCGCCGATCTTCCTGACTTCGACGTTCGTCTTCAAGACGGCGCAGGACGGCAAGGATTTTTTCGACTACACCTCGGGCCGGCGCGAGCCGGGCGCCGGACAATCCTCGGGTCTCGTCTATTCGCGCTTCAACAATCCCAACCTCGAGGTGCTCGAGGACCGCCTGGCATTATGGGAGGAGGGCGAGACGGCGGCGGTTTTCTCCAGCGGCATGTCCGCGATTTCGACGGTGCTCTGGACGCACGTGCGGCCGGGCGACGTGGTACTCATGAGCCAGCCCTTGTACGGCGGCACCGAAACTCTCATCGAAAAGACCTTGCCCGGGTTCGGGGTCAAAGCCGTCAGTTTCACTCTGGGTCATGACAAGAGCGCCGTCGCCGAGGCCGCGCAGCGCGCGACGGCGCTGGCCGCGGAATCCGGCGGCCGTGTTTGCCTGATCATCGTGGAGACGCCGGCCAATCCGACCAACAGCCTGGTCGATCTGGACCTGATGCGGGAAACCTCATTGCAGATCGGCGCACGGCAGAAAGGCGGGCGGCCGCCGGTAGTGGTCGACAACACCTTTCTCGGACCGGTTTTTCAGCGTCCGTTGGCGCATGGCGTGGATCTCGTCATGTATTCGCTGACGAAGTACGTGGGCGGCCACTCGGACTTGGTCGCCGGCGGCGTCGTCGGATCGCGCGAAGCGGTAGGCCCGGTGAAGAAATTGCGCGGCGCTCTCGGCACGCAGCTCGACCCCAACACCGCCTGGATGATCATGCGCTCGATGGAGACGCTGTCGCTGCGCATGCACAAGTCGGCGGAGAACGCCGCCTTGGTGGCGAGTTTTCTGCGCGGCCACCCTAAGATCGCGAGCGTCAATTACCTGGGCTTCCTGGGTGCGGACGACCCGCGATACCCGGTGTTCCGGCGGCAGTGCCAAAGCGCCGGCTCGACATTCGGATTTGCGGTCAAGGGCGGCGAGGCGGAGGCGTTTCGCTTGCTCGACGCCTTGCAGGTGATCAAGCTCGCGGTGAGCCTGGGAGGCACCGAGACTCTGATGTCGCATCCGGCCAGCACCACGCATTCGGGCGTCTCCAAGCAAACGCGGGACCGTATCGGCATCACCGATGCCTTGATCCGCATATCGGTCGGCATCGAAGATGCCGGCGACCTCATTGCGGACTTGGGAGCGGCGCTCGATGCCGTCTAAGAAAGTTCCGGCGCCGGCCGCGGCCGCGATGATCGGGACGATGGCGGCGCTGATGACCGCTATCGCGGCAGCCGGCGCGCCGGGCGCGGCGCCCGCCGCCGCCGCTGCGTCCGCCGCCACCGCGCCCGCCGGCGCCACCGTGCCCGCCGGCGCCGCGGACACGGTGTATCGGCATGGGCTCGTGTATACCGTCGATGCGCAGGACAGCGTGCAGCAGGCGCTGGCGATTCGCGCGGGCCGCATCGTCTATGTGGGGAGCGACGCCGGTCTCGCCGCTTACATCGGTCCCAAGACGATGGTGTTCGATTTGCGCGGACGGATGCTGATGCCGGGACTGGTCGACGGCCATATGCATCCCTTGCAGGGCGGCGGCACGCTGCTCAAGTGCAACTTGAATTACGAGCTGCTGAGCGTCGCCGCGATGCAGGCGCGGATTCAGGTCTGTCTCGATCGGGATCGCGCGAAAGAGCCGGATGCCTGGCTCGAGGTGGTGAATTGGTTCCAGGAGGGTATGGTGCCGGCGGGCACTCACACCGATCGCCGGACGTTGGACGCGCTGAAGACGGGGCGGCCGATTTTCGTCGAGTCGTCCTTCGGTCATACGGCGCTGGTCAACACGCGGGCCCTCAAGATGGCGGGAGTCACCGCGCAGACGCCGGATCCTCTCGGCGGCAAGGTGGGCCGGGACGCCACGGGCAATCCGACGGGAATTCTCGAGGATGCCGCGCAGGATGCCGTCGCGAAGCTGATTCCGCCGCCCACACCGGCCGACAATGTCAAAGCGGCGGCGGCCGCGCTGGACGCGCTTCGCAGGCAGGGGATCACCACGTTCTTGGATGCCGCGGCGGAGCCGCCGTCGCTCGAAGCCTTCGCCACGATACAGCACCAGGGCAAGCTCACGGCGCGTGCGCACTTCGCGGTGCTCATCACTCCGCCTCAGGGGCGTGATCCCAAATCCGCGGTGGCGATGGTCGAATCGCTGGCTCAGCGCTACGACCAGGGCGGACTTGCGGCCGCACCCACGCTCACGGTACGCAATGTGAAGTTGTTTCTCGACGGCGTGATCACCGCGCCCGCATCCACCGGAGCCATGTTGACGCCATACCTGAGCCTGCAGGGCGCTCCCGCCAATCCGCATTGGGCGCCCAGCCCAAGCCGCGGGCCGGATGTGTACTTCCCGGCCCCCATCTTGAGTGCGCTGCTGGTGGAAGCGGCGCGCGCCGGATTCGAGCCGCACATGCATGCGGACGGCGATCGTGCGGTGCGCGAAGGCCTGGATGGAATCGCCGCGCTGCGGCGGCAATATCCCGACCGCGACATCCGCGCCGCCATCGCTCACGACGAGATCGTCGATCCGGCGGATTTCCCGCGCTACCGTCAATTGAACGTGATACCGGTACTGTCGTTTCAATGGGAGAAGCAGGCGCCCGACACCATGGAGGGTGCGCGCGAGTATCTGGGGCCGGCGCGCTTCAAATACATGGAGCCGGCGGGATACCTTTCGGCCGCGGGCGCGCGCATCGCGTATGGCAGCGATTGGCCGGTGGACCCTCTCGATGAATGGTTCGCGCTCAAAGTCGGAGTGACGCGCACCAATGCACCCTCGGCGGGAGCTAAGTACGCGGGCCGCTTGAGCGAGGATCAGGGCCTGTCGCGCCGCGAAGTACTGCGGGCGATCACCATGAACTCGTCTTACGAGCTGCATCAGGATGTCGAGACCGGTTCGCTGGAGGCGGGGAAACTGGCGGATGTGATCGTCCTGGACCGCAATTTCCTGGACATTCCCGCCGAGCAGATCGCCGACATCAAGGTACTGCAGACCGTGGTCGGCGGGCGCGTCGAGTATCAGTCCGATCGATTCTAGCGCGGGCGCTGCGCGGCGATGCTGATCTCGGTTCGATCCCGGGTCGTGACCTCGATGTCTTTGCGGCCTTCGTTGACGAGCGACCAGGGCAGCGGCAGGTTGTCGGGCACCACCGTGATGACGTGATGGCCGGTCGCGACCACCGGAAAACTGAAACGGCCGGCCGCGTCTGTCTGCACCGAGAATCGTCCGTCCAGCACCACGGTGACGTTGGCCGCGCCCGCTTCGCCGGCGTCGGGTTGCCCGTTGTAGTTGGCGTCGAGGAAGACCACGCCGGCGATTTCGCCTGAACCCGCCCCGGGCGCGCCGCCCAGCGGAGCGAAGTGCGATCCCGCGGCCCGTTTGTAGCGAAAGGTCAGAAATATTCCGCGTTCGTCCAGCGCCGGGATGGTGGTCGGCACCGGCGGCGACAGCGGCGATTCCACCGTTGGCGGAGTCCAGGACCCGGTACGGCTGTCGTAATAAGTGACCAGGATCTCCCACGCGTAAGACAGACGATAGGTCAAGGAGACATCGGCCGACACCCCCGGTGCGGCTCGGCCTTGCACGGCGCCCGCCCAATTGACATTTCCCTCCAGCCCCAACTTGGACGTCATTTGGCCGCCGCCGACCGCGCCCAGACCCAGTACGGTGCTGTCCTGCTGAACACCATTCGGTATCGCGCCGCTGAATTGCTCGACGTAAGCGGACGTACTGAACCGAATGCCGACGGGTGTCGCCCACGCCTGATTCAGCGTCAGCCGGACATCCTGGCCCATTTGAGTCTTTGCGAAATCGGCCTGTGCGCGTCCGGCACCCCAGACATTGGGGTGATCGACAAAGCCTTCCAATGACCAGGCCGTGCCGCCGTCGGTGCGGCTCACGTTGGCGATGCTGCCGACACCCCAGTCGCGCGACAATTGATAATGCGCATCGCCGGTGAGGAAGGTGGTGTCGGAGCCGAGCCCCGAGACCGAACGCACTTCGTCGATGCCGACATCGGTCATCCAACGCCGGCCCTGGTAGTCGAGACGGTAATAGCCGCCTTCCATGTCGTTCGCGATCAGTTGATTGCCCCAGGTCAAATTCGGATCTATCCGAAAGAGCCCTGCGCTTTGCTGAAAGCGACCCTGGGTTATCGAGCCGTCGGCCCAGCCGCCGACCGCATTGCTTTTGCCGCTGATGTCGCCATCCACGAGATTCAGGTCGAGGCGCTCGCCGCCATCCTTCCATGCGGCCGTGAGAAGTTCGGTGTTCGAAGAAAAACGCGTGTCGGCATCGACTGCGGTACCAATGGCGAGATTGGTATCGTGAGCTTCGATGAACTGGCTGCCCACCGTCCAGTGCGATGCCGGAGACCACTGTGCGCCTGCGGTCGCGGTAGTTCCGCCCATCGTCTGGAAGTCGGGCACCACGATGCCATTGTATAAGCCGGGTACTCCGCCGCCGGCGACCACCTGCAGGTCCTCGGGGCCGCGCCATTCCGTGGTGAGGCCCTGCATCAGGCTGGTCGGCAAGATGAAGCGCGGTTCCAGTCGCGCGAGGCCGATGTCAGGGGTGTTGAGGTCGCCGACGCCGTTGTCGGCCTGCCAACCGCCGTCGAAGGGCATGGCGCGCTCCCGGAGCGTGATCGAACCGCCCTGACCCTGTTCGTTGGGCCCGCCGGATCCTCCTGCGCGCGCTGAGCCGTCGAGCGACCAGGCGCCGTAGCTGACGGTTTCCCACTGCGACTTGGCGATGATGCCATTCTCGTCGAGATTGGTGGAGGCGCCGCCGCCGCGCGAACTCAGCGCACTGACCACGCCATCGATCTGCAGTGATCGCGCCAGCCCCTGGTCGTTGCCGGTGTCCGCCTCGCCCTTGGAAACATCGGGGACCAGCGTACCGCCGTTGATGAACTTATCCTGATAAACATTCATGCCGGGCAGATTGGCGGCGCTCCAGGTCGTGGCTGCCGATGGCGACGCGGTCGACGCGGTCGACGCGGTCGACGCGGTCGGCGTAGTCGGCGTGGTCAGCGATGCCGTCACCGGCGATGCTGTCACCGGCGACGGAGTGTCCGGCGACGGCGTCGCCGACTGCGCATGGGCCGCGCCCAGCCAAAACATCCCCCCCAGCCCGCACAGGCCGAACGCGAGTCGGGGGGTGAGTTTGGCGTGGGGCTTCATTCAAAGCGCTGATCGAGCTCGGTCTTTTGTTTCCCCCACTCCAGAGTTCCCTTGACGGTGACCGGAAAGATGAGCGTCGGGTGATCGTTCGTGGGTGTCGAAGGAGTCAAGAACAGCTCGCGTTCTTCGTGCGGCAGAATGGGAAAGTCCGCCGGCGTAAAGTCGTAGGAGTTTCCCTTCGCGTCCGTGCCGGTCAGAAAGCCGCTCACGCGGCCGTGCGCGGTGCCGCCGTTGTGTATGCGCAGCGTCGGGACCCGCTGACCATTGAGCGTCGCGATTTTTGGTCCCAGAATTTCGATCTGGGGCTCGCCGTCGCCGACATTCACGTAGACGATGACGCCGATGCGTCCGGTGACGGGCATGCTGAGCCCCTGGCTCATCGCGACCGACGGTTCGGCTCCTTCGATCATCACCGCAAAGCGGCATTCGCCCGCCGGGGCGTCCGCAGGCACCGCCACGTCGAAGCGGTAGCGCATGGTTCCGCCGCCGAGTATCTCGACGTTGGGCCGCTCGAGTGCGACCCAGGGCCGGCAACTGTTGGGCTGCAGATCGTCTTGGAAACTGACGCTGAAATCCCGCGAAAGGTTCCAGTCCGCGGTATGGATCACGTAGCGGCCGGGCGTGGTCGATCGATTGCTTATCTCGATCACGCCGCGCAAGGTCTTGCCCGGCTTGGCCGCAAGTTCGAAGCGCGGCGGCGACACCAGAGCCGCAAATCCCTGCGCCTGCACGACGCCTGGGGGCGCGAGCCCGAAAAGACAGAGCAGAAGCGGGAAATTGCGTCGCATGATCATTCCTCATCCATCTCGAAGTGATAGGTCACGGGAACGGCACGCTGCATCAAAGTCCCGGCGACGCTGAATTGAAACGTCAACGTGTCCTCCATGAATGGCGTCGTGATGGGGCCGGCATAGACCAGCACACGATTGCCGGAGACGAGCTGCCCCGGTAGGAATCGCCCTTGAGTGGTCCACGACAGGCTGATGGGGCCGGGCTGCTGTGCCGGCAGCGCCAGATAAATCCGTCCGGAGTGCTTGAGCCAGGGCATGACGTTGATGCGCACCCGAATCGTCGTGGTGCCAACCATCAATTTGCCCGCGGCCGTGCGCGTCGGCACGGCGGTCTTCCAGCGCATGAGCACTGTCGGCTCGATGGTCACCGAGCCCGAATCATCGACGGTCATCGATTTTGCGTGCGCCGCTGCGGCCCAGATTATGCCAAATGCCAGGCTCAAAAAAAAGTTGAACGCTGAACGGTGCTCATGGGGAAGTCATCGTGTAGAGCACTGAACCAGTGTAGGTACCGGCCCCGGGCACGGAAGTGTTCAAGTAGGAAAAGTTCCAGCAGCTCTCGTTCCACGTGTTGCTGGCCATGGAGCCCACGGTCTGAGTTCCACCGCTGACGAAGGTGCCGCCGGGAAATATTTCGGGGAGGAAGCCGTTGGCGGTGGTGTCGCCGTTGCCGCTCGACGTCCACGAAATTTGTGAGAACTTGATGGTGCCGCCGGTGCCGTTGGTCAACGCGGCCGGTACCGTGGCCGTGACCTTGGCCGCGGCGGTGGCTGCGCCCGTGGTGCGATAGAAGCCGCCGATGTACAGCTGAGCCGGAACCGTGCAATACGCATAGCCGTCCCAAAAGCTGTCGGCCTGCGTGCTGTTGGTGGTCATGGCCTGCGCGGTGCCGTTGCCCACCGCGGCGGTTGGCACGGTCACCGATACCGAGTTGACCGTGGCGTTGTTCACCGGCGTGCCGCCGGATGAATAGCAATCGCTGCCGGAACCCATGCAGTTGGTGTTGCCGGCAAAGGTGCCGTTGCCGACCTGGAGATAAACCGCCTCAGGGGAAGCGGGAGTCAATGTGACCGTATACGCGGCGGCAGACCCCGCGACCGCGAGAAACACTGCCCCGAGCGAAGCGCGGTGCAGCCAATCTAGGCTGCACCGCAAGGTCCGGCCTGCCGGAATCATTTCGGGCTGGCAAGCCCGGGTCGATAACGGGGTGGCGCGCATCGGGACATCGCGTTCTTGAGACGCTTACGGCATCGTCGCCGTATAAGTCACGAGGCTGTTGTTGACGCCGACGCCGCCGTACGTACCGCTCGCGTAGGTGGCGGTGTTCGCAAAGCCGAAGGTCCATTTCGCGTCCGCCTGCACCACCTTCGCCGCCGATGCGGTGAGCAGAACGCTGGCGCTGGTGCCGTTGGCCAGGATGGGCGCCGGCAGCAAGGTGTAGGTGCCGGTGAGCGCGGTCGCCGCCGTGGTGATCTGCGAGAACGGGATGAAATCGCCGTTACCGTCGGAGAGACCGGCTGCGGCGGCTGTGGCGGTCAGAGTGACGTTGCCGCCGTTGCTGACGACGGCCGCGGTCTCGACGCCATTGTTGAGATCGCCTCCCGTGCCTGCCACCGCGGTGCCGTTGCCCGACGTGCCCGGAGCGAGGGTGAATGTCACCAGATCGGTGGTGGCGTTGGTCGCGTAGGTGCCGGTGGTGTAGGCGGAACCCGTGCCCACGCGCAAGTACAGAACCTGCGGAATGACCACGGTGAAATTCACCGTCGCCGATGCCGTGAGGGCGCCGGTGCCCGTTGTGTAAGTCGAAGCCGCCGAGGCCACGAGCGGAAGGGACAACGCCGCCGTACCCAAGAGTGCTTTCAATGCAGTCGAAATGTTCATTATCTGCTTCCTGTGCGGTGAAACGATGCGATTCAGCCGCGATACTAGGGGATCGCCCTACAGGCACGTTGAACCAGGTCGCAGTTCGATTAGCGGGCGCTAAAGTTCCGGCTGCGGCTGCCGATATTCCTCAGGTTTTGTGCGCTGGTTCGCACGCCCGCGGCTGCCTCGCCGAACCGGGCAGCGGGAATCTACTGAGAAAAATGAGCTGCGCATCACCGAACTAGTGACGATCGGGGAAAACGCTGACGATCGGGGCAAGCGCCGACGATCAGGGCAAGCGCCGACGATCAGGGCAAGCGCCGACGATCAGGGCAAACGCTGACGATCAGGGCATCGAAGCCGTGCAGACGAGCTGAGTTGCGCCCGGCGGCGCGCGGCCGGCGCGCGGCTCGCTCAAGGTGCACGCTGTGTCCTGCGCGATGACCTTGCGTGCGGCGGCGCTCAGAATGACGCTGCCGTGCGCGGCGGCGGCGCCCGTACCTTGGGCCTCCGGCGCGCGCAACGTAGCCGTCAGCCACACGTTGCGGGCGTTGCTCATGATGGCCACGGTCTGTGGGTCGCGATCGTTCACGCCTGCCACGTGCAGGTAGAGAACCTTCGGAATGACGATCTTGAAGTTCAGGTGCGCCGTTGCCTGCAGGCCGCTGCCGGCTCCTTCGGGCTGAATGCGCGATTCGGGCACGGCCATCATCGGCACCAGCAGTGCCGCCGAGCTCATCAATCCTTTGATGCCCCAATACCGTGTCACGATGTTTCTCACATCGAAGGTGTCGGCAATAACGATAACCCCTGAAGCGCCCGTATTGCTACTTGCGTCACAGCAATTTGCCGCGCACGGAGAAACACGGGAGATCTCGATCGCCCGACATTAATGATTATCTCTGGGACGAGCGCGCGACGTTGGCGCTAGGCTTCGGACATATCGTGGCGGGGGCCATGGCCGCCCGCCGCGCCACGAGAGGGATTTCTTGAATGCGGCGACGAATTGCGGCAGCGTTTGCCGGCGTTATGTTGGGTGTGGGGGCCGTCGTCTCGAACGCACAGGGAGAATCCGACACCGAGCTGGACACCATCGTCGTCACTGCCACGCGGGTCGCCGAATCCAGCCGCGACTTGCCGGTGTCGATCGATCGCGTCGACCGGCGGACGCTGTCCGTCGGCCAGCTCGAAGTAAATCTCTCGGAGTCATTGATCACGGTACCGGGCGTGTCGGTGCAAAGCCGGCAGAACTACGCGCAGGACCTGCAGTTGTCGGTGCGGGGATTCGGCGCGCGCTCGAGTTTCGGCGTGCGCGGGCTGCGTCTGTACTCCGACGGCATTCCGGGCACCATGCCCGACGGTCAGGGCCAGTTCTCGCAGTTCGATCTGGGGTCCGCCGATCACATCGAAGTCCTCCGCGGCCCGTTCTCGGCGCTGTACGGCAATTCGTCGGGCGGCGTGATCGCAATCTTTACCGAGGACGCGAAACCGGGCGTTCTGTACGAAGGCGAAGCGCAGTACGGCACCTTCAACACCCAGCGCTACGAGCTCAAGACCGAAGGCGACGACGGAACCGCCAACTACGTGCTCGATGCCGCGCACTTTCAAACCGACGGGTACCGGGACCATAGCAACGCCGAGCGCGACAATTTCAACTCCAAGCTGCGGCTCAGCTTGAGCGATGCCGCGAAATTGACGGTCATCGCCAATGTGGTCGAGACGCCGTTCGTACAGGATCCTCTCGGCCTGACTCGTGCGCAGCTCGAGGCGGATCCACGCCAGGCCGGCGTCGGCGCGCTCCAGTACGACACCCGCAAGTCTCTCGATCAGGAGCAGCTGGGTACCGTACTCGACGATAAATTGAGCGACCACGACACGCTCTCAGCCATGGTGTACGCCGGGCATCGCGCCACCACTCAATTTCAAGCCATTCCGGAGGCGACCGAGAAGAGCCCGCTGAATCCCGGCGGCGTCATCGATTTGGACCGGGCCTACTGGGGCGTCGATTCGCACGTGACGGACACCCGCGATGTGCTGGGTTCGTCCCTTCAGTTGGTCGCCGGGATCAACTACGACGACCTGGCCGAGGCGCGCCGGGGGTTCCTGAACTACCAGGGCTCGGATCTCGGCATCGAGGGAGCTCTGCGCCGCGACGAAGCCAATCATGTCTATGACTTCGATCAGTATCTGCAGGCGCAGTGGGATCCGGACGCGCGCTGGCGCCTGATTGCGGGTGTGCGCAACAATCTGGTGGAGGTCACCTCTCATGGCCACATACCGGTGATCGACGGTGCGGACAGCGGTGCGCGCTATACGGCGGTCGACCCGGTCGGCGGCGTGACCTTCCGGGCGAGCTCCGCGGTCAATGTTTACGCCTCCTACGGCAAGGGCTTCGAAACGCCGACCTTGAACGATCTGGCCTACCGCTCCGTCGACGGCAGCCTGCCGGGGTTGAACTTCAGTTTGAAACCGGCGCGCAGCGACAACTATGAAGTCGGCGTCAAAGCCGGCGAGGGGCGGGTGCGAGCCGACCTGGCCCTCTTCTATATCCAAACCGAAGATGAGCTCGCGGTGCTGCAGAACTTCAACGGCAGAACGGTGGATCAAAATATCGGCGAGACCAATCGCCGAGGTCTGGAACTGGCTGTCGACGCAAATTGGGAAGGGGGATTCAGCGGCCGGCTGGCTTACACCTACATCCGCGCAGTGGTGGGCCAAGCCTACGCGACTTGCATCGCCGCTCCGTGCAATCCGTTGGCGAACCCGGGAGGGCCGCTGCCGGCGAACTACAAGACCGTCGCCGCAGGCGATCACCTGCCGGCGGTGCCGATGAATTCCGTGTACGCCGGCATCACCTGGAGCTATACACCGTTGGCATTTTCGGCCACCCTGGAATGCCAGGGCCGCGCCAAGATTTACGCGGATGACCGCAATTCCGCTGCCGCCGCGGGTTTTTGGGTGGCGAATCTGCGGGCCGGGTTCGAGCAAGAAACGAGACGTTGGCGGTTCAGCGAATACATCCGCCTTGATAACCTCGCCAATCGGGCCTATGTGGGTTCTGTGATCGTGGACGAAACGAACTCGCGATTTTTTGAGCCGGCACCGGGCCGGACGGAGTACATTATGTTCAATGCGGCGCTGCGGAATTAAGCATGCGTTATGTGCACCAAACAGCTTGAACCGCGTTGTATAGGGTAGGTCTGATCTATTAAGCGTCTACTAAGCGTTCAAAGTAAGGTGACAGTCATGAGTACCAAGGGCAGGGGCTTTCTTCTGGCGGCCGGCGTGTTGGGGTCGATCCTGGCAGGCACGGCTCCCGCATTGGCCCAATCGCACGGCGGCGGCGGACATGGGGGCGGCGGCGGACATGCCGCGGGCGGCCATGTCAGCGGCGGGCATGCAGCGGCCGGCCACTTCGGCGGCGGCACACACTATGCCGCGGCGGGCGGGTATCGGGGCTACGGCGGTGCCGGCTACGCCCATGGCTACGCGGCGGGCTTTCACGGAACCGCCGGCGTCTACGGACATGGATACGGCGGGTATGGCTACGGACACGGGTATTCCACCGGCGCTTATTGGCGCGGCGGCTACTGGCATGGCGGCTTCTGGCCCCGCGCCTACTATGGAGTAGGGTTCGCCTGGTTCCTGCCGGTTCTGCCCCTGGCCTACGCGACCTACTGGTACGGCGGTATTCCGTACTACTACGCCAACGACGTGTACTACACCTATAACCCGGGCTACGAGGGCTATGTGGCGACCGATCCGCCGCCGGTGGCGGATTCGAGCGCCCCCGCGGAGGGCGGAGCGGCGCCCGGCGGCCCGGCCCCAGGGCCGAATGCCGGACCGGGACCCGGCAATGGCGGCGACGTTGCGGGTCAGATTTTCATGTACCCCAAGAATGGCCAGACTCCCGAGCAGCAGGCCCAGGACAAGGCCGAATGCCAGCAATGGGCCGCGCAGCAGGCCGGACAGGTTGCGCAGAACGGGTCTGACTACGCGCGCGCCATGTCGGCCTGTGTCGAGGGCCGGGGATACAGCGCAAGGTAGCCTTACCGAAGAGATCCAGGCCCGGCCGCTCCTCGGGGTTGCCGGGTTTTTTTTTGCCCGAGGGGGCGGTACGCCCGGTACTTCCACTCTTGTGCGAACTACGTCTCATTCCTTCCGGTTCGGCTCGTCCCGACAGCTTCGCGTAAGCCTTGACGACTAGGATGTCCCGCACTGGCACCGTCACCCGATGCCGCGGAGACTACGTTGAACAGACTGTCCGGCTACACCATGATCGAATTGATCGTCACCGTGATGGTCGCGTCGGTCCTTCTGAGCGTCGCGGTTCCGACCTTCTTCTGGGTTACCAATTCCAATCGCATCGCCGCCGAGATCAACGGCCTGCTCGGCGACCTGCAATTCGCGCGCGGTGAAGCGATCAAGGAAGGGGTAAACGTGACCGTCTGCGTATCCGCGAACGGCACAACTTGCGCCGGCACGAACACATGGCAGAGCGGCTGGATCGTATTCTCGAGCTCGAACAATCTCCCGCTCCGAGTTCAAGCGCCGTTTACGGGCACCGACACCTTCGTCGCCAACAACGCTGTCGGCACCATCACCTTCAACCGCGACGGTTACGCCAACGGCATCGCCGCCGGCACGTTGATCGAGCTGCACGATAAAACCAACAACCACAATTGGACCCGATGCCTGGACATCAACTTGGTGGGAATGATCGCATCGCAAACCTATGGGACCGTCACCAATGGAGTCACATGCCAATGATTCCTCGAAATGACTCGAGGTCCGCGGCGGCCGTGCGCGCGGGCGGGTTTACGCTGATCGAGGTGCTCGTGGCATTGATCGTCACCTGCATCGGGCTGCTGGGAATAGCCAAGATACAGGCGCTGGTCTATGCGAATACCGGCTCCGCCAGCACGCGATCGCTGGTGGCGATCCAAGCGTCGGGTCTGGCTGCCGCCATGCACGCCAATCGCCTCTATTGGTCCGCAGGAGCCGCACCTTCCCCGATAACCATCACCAATACGACCATCACCGAAAGCACCAACACGCTGAATGGGATGGCCACCGCGACCACGGATTGCAACTTGACCGGCAGCACCGTGGCGCTGCCCTGCACGCCCACCGTGCTCGCCGCATATGATTTGCACAACTGGGCCCGGGGCCTGAGCGGATTGCTGCCGGGCGTAACTCCCACCACCACCATCACCTGTCCGCCGGTGACCATACCGCTCACCTGCACCATTCAGGTCACCTGGGGCGAGAAGACGGTTTCTCTGAACACCCAGGCCCAAGCCGGCACGACTCAGGGGGCGGCAGGGACTTTCGCGCCGACCTATACCTTGTACGTGGAGCCCTAAGCCATGCGAGCCGCTCACACCCAAGGCTTCACGCTTCTGGAACTCATGATCGCGATGACCATCGGGCTGTTCCTGGCGGGAGCCCTGATCACCGTCGTTCAGACCAACAAAACGGTGTTTCAGAACCAGAGCCAGCTCGAGCAGATGCAGGACAGTCAGCGGATGGCGATGACGCTGATGACCGATGTCATCCAGTCGGCGGGCTATTTCCCGCAACCGTGGGTCAATACGCTGGGCGGTACGCTGACCGCCAGCGGCAGCTTCGGGAATTCGCAGTCGATCACCGGCACTTACAGCGCGGGCGTGCCGGGGGACACCATTTCGGTGCGCTACATGACGGCGCCGCAGGACGGCATCCTGAATTGCAGCGGCCTGTCGAACTCCAATCCCGTCGGCGGCGCCAACGTCATCTACGTCAACCAATTCGCCGTGGTGCCCGGAGTACCCCCGGCCAGCGGTCAGCTGGTCTGCACCATGAACGGCACCGTGTACAACCTGGTGAGCGGCGTGACCAACTTGAGCGTGATCTACGGCGTGAAAACGAATGTGGCAGCGCCCGGCAACAATGTCGACACCTACATGAATGCCACCCAAGTGACCGCCGGCGGCTACTGGCAAAGCGTCATCACGGTTCAGATCATTCTCACTTACACGAATCCTTTGTACAACGGAGCGGGTACGGGTCAGGCACCGACCATCACCATCCAGCGAGTCGTCGATGTCATGAGCCAGACGGGTCCCACCACATGATCACACCAGCGTATCGTATGCCTCGTTCTCAGCGCGGCGTCGTATTGATCACGAGCCTGCTGCTGCTGCTGGTGGTCACCATCATGGCGCTCAGCATGTTCCGCAGCTTCGGCATCCAGGAAAGGATCGCCGGCAACATGCGGGAGAAGCAGCGCGCCCTGCAAGCGGCGGTGAGCGCTCAGACATTCGCCGAACAATGGCTCATCAACAATGCCGCGACCTCCGCCCCGGCGGTGTGCGCGCCTCCTTTGCTCAGCGCCAATCTGCTTCAAGGGCAGATATGTTCCAACCAGCTCTGGCTGAACGTACTCAGCGTCACGACCCTCCCGTGGCAAATCGGCGGAGGCAACGTCGGCGTGACCTACACCCCGCCCGGCATGAACGTGGCGGCGGCGAGCGCCGCGCTCACCGGGTACAACATCTCCTACGCCAACGCGCCGACCTTCTATATATCGGACGCCGGCCCATCGGCCGACCCCAATGTGCCGGGCGAGGTGTATCAAGTCGATGCCGTCGGCTACGGCGGCAACAGCAATACGGCCGCGGTGGTGGAGAGCACCTACGCGGTTTACTCGAGTTCCAGCAACAGAGGCGGGCCATAACATGCCAGTCCATGTCACTTCCATGTCCAGGATTACCATGCACACCAAACATCTGATGGCGGGATCCATGATTCTGTTCGCCCTGCTGGCGGCGCGCAGAAGCGATGCACAGACCATATTCTCGGAAGACTTCACGGGTACGGCCACCACTCATTCGTGGTACTTCTTCCGCGGCGCCTGCCTCACGGCAAGCTCGGCCGCGGCCGGAACCAGTCCCGGCGCTTTGCCCGGATGCTTGCAGGTGCCGCAGTTCTACAACAGCGGCGAGCCCATGGTGGGCGGCTACAACGGCGTGGCGGGTTCCGCGCAGACGCTTCCCGATCCGAACCATAACGGCGCGCTGCGCTTTACCAACGGTGCTCCCTATGGAGGCAATGAGGGCGGCGCCATCGTCTCCTCGACGCCCTTCGATTCGACGAACGGCGTGCAGATCACATTCAAGTCGGTCACCTACCGCGGCAACTCCCTCAACGGCGACGGTGCCGACGGCATCAGCTTCTTCATGATCAACGGTACGGTGGCGCCGACCATCGGATCCGAGGGCGGAAGTCTGGCCTACACCTGTTCGAATCCGGGAAACATCGGCGGACACCCCATCATCGACGGAGTGACCGGCGGCTATATCGGCCTCGGTATCGACGAGTACGGCAACTTCCTGAACGCATCCGACAACACCGCCACCGGTTTCGGATTCCAAGGGAATCGCATCGGTCTGCGCGGCGCGGGCAACGTGTCGTGGCCCTATCTCAGTACCAATTACCCGGCGTACTATCCCGCTTCGGTACTGAATACCTCCGCGCTGCAACAGGCCGCGGTGGCGAAGACCTGTCAGACCGGTTACCTCTGGGACTACTCCAATCCGGCGAGCCCCGTGGCGCTCAACGGCACCGCGACGGTGGGGTTCAGCGGCAAGCTCACGAATAACAGCAATGTGATCACGCTGGTTCCGACTATTCCGGTCGGTTTGGTCACGGGCGCGGCGATCACCGACACGACCAACAGCGGTCACATCCCGGCCGGCACCACGATCACCGCCATCAGTACTAGCCCGAACACGATCACCATGTCGGCCGCGGCGACCCACACCACCAGCGGCGATTCGTTCACCACCCCGACTCCGAATGTCCCCATTCTCGACTACGAGGCCATTCCGGGCGGCTATTCGCTGCTCACCGGAGTGCAAATCGCCAACGAGAGCGCGATGAGCCGCGGCGCCGCCACTCCGATTTTCTACAACCTGAAAATTACCGCGGCCGGTATCCTCAGTCTGTCCTACAGCATGAGCGGCGCGGCCTATCAGTCCATCATCACCAATCAGAACATCACGTCTTACAACGGCACGATGCCCAGCAGCCTGTTGTTCGGCTTCGCCGGTTCCACCGGCGGCGGCACCAATATTCACGAGATCCTGTGCTTCAAGGCCGCCCCGCAAAATACCTCGGGAAGCTCTGCGACCGTCAACGAGAAGGAATCCGCGAAGGTCGAAACGACCACGCAGGCATTCTTCGCCTTCTATGACCCGAACACTTGGACCGGCACGGTAACGGCGAATACGCTGATCGATACGGCGGGCGTGGTCACGGTGAGCACCACCGCGAATTGGGATGCGGGGTGCGTCTTGACCGGTACCCTCACCGGAACTCCGGCCGCGGGCGGCGGGTGCGAGACGACCGGCGCCAGCGGGCCGACGAGCCCGTTGCCGGGTACCCTCGCTCGAGTCATGATGACCTGGGATACGCTGCATAGCGTCGGCGTTCCGTTCGAATGGACGGGTACGAGCGGCAATCTCAATGCCAACCAGGAGGCCAACCTGGATGCGCTCGATTCGACGCAAACGTCTTCAAGATTGTTTTTCCTGCGCGGCAGCCGCACCAATGAAGTCAATACTTCGGGCGTCGGTTTGTATCGCTCGCGTGCCAGCATTTTGGGCGATATCGTCGATTCCAGCCCGACCTGGGTGGGACCGCCCATACTGCCGTACACGGCCACGTGGACGGATCGGCTGCAAACCACCGATTCGATGGTGGAGAACACGGGCACCCAGACTTACGGGCAGTACACGACGGCCAACGCCTCCCGCCCCAACGTCGTCTACGTGGGAGCGAACGACGGCTTCCTGCATGCGTTTCGCGCGGGAGCGCTCGATTCGAACGGAAACTTGATCACCACCGTCACCCCCAACGACGGTCAGGAAGTCCTGGCCTACATGCCGGGGTCGACCTTGCTGAGTGCCGCGAATTCGGCGACGTCCACCAACTGTACCGTTCACGGGGCGACTCAGTCGCAGGTGCAGAACATTCACGGCGTGACGCCGGCCATAAGCCCGAGCGCGCTGTGCGTCGACCCGAGCCTCGACTTCGCCAACCCGCAGTACGGACACAATTTCTTTGTCGATGCGACGCCGGGGACCGGAGACCTCTTTTATAACGGCATCTGGCACACCTGGCTGGTCGGCGGCCTGGGCGCCGGCGGCGCCGCCATCTACGCCCTCGACATCACGAATCCAGGCAACTTCGCCGAGGCCAACGCCTCCACCGTCGTCATCGGAGAGTGGAATCCGTCCACCATCACCTGCGCATCCACGCCGACCACGTGCGGAGGAAATCTCGGCAACACCTTCGGCACTCCGCAGATCCGCCGCTTGCACAACGGCCAGTGGGGCGTCATTTTCGGCAACGGCTTCGGCAGCTCGACGGGCGATGCGGGCATCTACGTGATGACCGTCAGCGTCAACGGATCGGGCGCACTGGTTGAAACTTTCTACTACCTCAGCACCAAGCAAACAGCGGGCAGCGGCGACGGCATCGCCTATACCACGCCGGTTGATTTGGACGGCGATCACATCACCGATTATGTGTATGCCGGCGACTTGAAGGGCAACGTCTGGCGGTTCGACCTGACCAGCACGAATCCCTTGAATTGGGCGGTCTCTCCGGCGCCGGGCGGGGGAACCACTCCCGTCCCATTGTTCACGACGCCGTCGGGTCAGCCGATCACCACTCAATTGCTGGCCATCTCCAGTACTGCGACCGGAAGCCCGCAAAAGCTCATGATCGAATTTGCCACGGGGCAAAGAACTCAGGTGACCAACGCGGCGCCGGTGAGCTTCGCCAGCGGTGCCCAGTCCATCTACGGAGTTTGGGACTGGAACATGTCGGCCTGGAACGCCGTGTCGGGCACTCAGTATGCCTACCTCGGCGCTGTGGGCTCGAGCTCCGCCGCTTTGGCGACGGCGACCGGACTGACCTCGCCGTTTACGATTGCAGCCGCCAACCTCACGGCGCAAACGTTTACCATCAACACGTCGAGCTCTGCCTCCGCGGGCATCATCGAAGGAACCAATGTGACGGTGTGCTGGCAGGGCAGCACCGCGTGCACGTCGGGGAACAACAAATTCGGCTGGTATGTCAATTTGGTGGGCGGCGTTACAACCCCGGCGGGCCTGCAAGAGCAGGTTATCTTCAATCCGGTGTATTTCCAGGGCGCAATCCTCGTGGACTCCACCGTTCCTGCCGACAATATTCCGACATCGTGCAGCAGCAACTTGGACGCGGGCTTCACCTACGCTCTGAACGTCACGAACGGCGGCATATTCAACAACGCCTTCCCCACGTATGCCCCCACGACCGGCAACTACGCCAACACATTGGCGAATGATCCCTTGGCGGCCGGTGTCCAGACGAACGCCACAGGCAGCGTCTATGTGGTGCAAACTGTGGAAGGGAAAGCTAACATCATCTATCAAACAGTGACGGGCAGTCCGTCGTCGCAGCAGATCAACATTCCTGCGAATACCAAGTCCAAGCGATTGACCTGGGTCGAAAAGCGCTAACCGTTGGAGCCATCAACCATGAAACACGCATCGTCCGGGTTCACGCTGATCGAGCTCATGGTGACCGTCGCGATAGTGACCATCCTGGCCACCATCGCCGTCACCTCGTACACCAGCCAGGTGCAGAAGTCGCGGCGCACGGAAGCGAAGTCCGCGCTGCTCGATCTTGCGGGAAGGGAGGAGCGGCTGTTCAGTACCACCAATGCCTACTCCAACCTCGAGTCTTTCCTGGGCTACGGCGGTGCGGTGGCGATGACGGCCATGCCCTTCGGCAACAATTACTACACCTTGACCGCCACGGTGCCCGACCCCGCTCAGGCCGCCGGAATTCCGAGCTACATCCTGACGGCAATACCGGTGGCGGGCACGAGCCAGGCGGGCGACACGCAGTGCGGGCAATTCTCCGTCAACCAACTCGGCGTGCAGACGGTGAGCGGAACCTCCACCGCCGCCTCGTGCTGGGGCGACTGATCCAGGCCAGGTCGGATTCCTACGGGAACAGCACCACGATTTTCGTTCCCGCGTCCTTCGCCCCGGAGCCGATGGACACCGAGGCGCCGTAGAGACGCGCTATCTCCTCGACGATTGCCAACCCCAGACCGCTGCCATGCCCGGCGGAATTCGGCAATCGATAGAATCTTTGCCGCACCCTCTGGCGATCCGCCTCGGGTATGCCCGGACCGGTATCCTCGACGGCCAGGAAGGGCCGGCCATTCTGCGTCCCTGCGCTCGCCGTGACGCTGCCGCCGGCGGGCGTGTACTTAAGCGCGTTGTCGACCAGATTGCTCAGCAGGTCATCGAGCAGCGACGGATCGGCATGAACGGTGGCGGCCTGCGCATCGACGCCTAGATCGATGTTGGATTGCAGCGCGCGATCGAAGAACTTGGCCGCGGCCTCGCCGACGATGGCCTTCAAGTCCACCGGCTGATTTTTCGCCGCCACGTTCGCGGCGGGATCGGCCCGCGCCAACATGAGCAGTTGGTTGGCGGAGTGCGCCAACTGGCGGATGCCTTCCTGAAGCGTCAGCAATCGGTTCCTGATCGGCTGGGCCGCAGGTTCTGCAACCAGGATGTCCAATTGCGCCTGCATGCCGGTGATCGGCGTGCGCAATTGGTGCGCGGTGTTGGCGATGAACTGCTGTTGCGATTGCGCGGCTGCGCGCAGCATCGTAAACAACCGATTGAGCGTGACCACGACGGGCGCGATTTCGCGCGGCACCGAAGATTCCACGATGGGGCGCAAATCGAGCGGCGAACGCTCGGCGATTTCGTCGCGCAGCCTTCGGACGGGACGCAGGCCGAGCTGGATGCCCACCCATACCAGGACCAAGGTCACATCCAACTGCACGAAGTCCCAGAGCAGTGTGCTCATGAAGCCGAAACGGGCCGCCGGCTCGACGGCGGACCGGGCGTCCGCGACCGTGATGAATATGACGCCGGCCCGAGTGTCGAATCGTGTCACGAGGGTGCGCAGGCTGCGCTGATCGACCTGCGCCATCGCGAAGATCTGGCTGTTGTCGCTGCTCATGGCGGCCACCGGCAGTTGCGGATCGCCCGCGAGCAATCGGCCTTGAGTGTCGCGCAGCGCATACTTGATCGAGTCCGGCGCCGGCAGCGGGGGCTTGATCTCAGTGCCGGTATCGACGGTCACGCGACCGTTGTTGATCAGCACGTGGGCCATCAGGGCATTGGCCGCCTCCTTCAGGCGCCGGTCGCTGCTGATGACTCCGGGAGCCACGCTGTTGAAGTAGTGCACCAGGGCGCCGCACAGCGCCAGCACCATCAGCGGCACCGCCAGCCAAAATATCAATTGACGGCTGATGGACGAGGTCACGCGGGTTTTGCTTCTTCGAGGCGGTAGCCCAGGCCGCGCAGGCTGCGCACCACGGCGGCTGTGCCCAGTTTGGCGCGCAGCCGGGAGATGTGAACTTCGACGGCGTTGGGCGTGATGTCGTGATCCGGATTGGCCACGGCCTGCTGCAGACGTTCCTTGGAGACGATCAATCCCACCCGCCGCACCAGGCATTCGAGCACCAGCCATTCGCGGGCGGTGAGCGCCACGTCGGCGTCATCGACGCACAATCGCTTGCCCGCCAGGTCGACGCTGATGCGATTGAGTTTGACGGTGCCGCCGGCCGCTCCGTTTGCGCGCCGCATCAGCGCCCGGCATCGAGCGGCCAACTCCGCTGCCTCGAAGGGCTTGCTCAGGAAATCGTCGGCGCCGAGATCCAGCGCCTTGACCTTGTCGGTGAGGGTGCAGCGGGCGGTGAGTATGAGCGTGGGCAGGGACTTGCCGGCGCTGCGTAGCCGCCGCACCAGGGTCAATCCGTCCGCGCCCGGGAGGCCCACATCGATCACGGCCATCGCGAACTCTTCAGTCAGGAGCGCCGCATGGGCGGCCTCGGCGTTGGCGACACGATGAACGGAATAGTTGGCCGCGGCCAGGCCGCGCGTGATGGCATCGGCGACAATGTCATCGTCTTCTACGACGAGGAGCCGCACGGGCCGGGATCCTTAAGGTTCACCGACGGCTTGACTGTCCGGATCGGTGTCCTCGACTCGATCGGCGCCGAAGGTGCTGCGCCGCGGTGGAACCAGGGTGCGAAATTTCGCCTCGAAGGCCTTGGCGAAGGTCTCGGTGAACAGATGCGGAAATCCGTCCGCCGGCCGTTGCGCCAGCCCCGCAAACATCTCGGAGTAAAGATCCCAGTATTTTGCCTTGTTCTGTGAAGTGAAGACGCCGCGCTTGCCGGCCCTGTCGAAGCGTTCCTCGAGTTCCGTGGGGTTCACGCGCCCGAGGAATTCCTCGAACGCGGCCCGCGTGGCGATGAGCGATGCGCTGTTCTGCGCCTTGAGCTCGCGGAAATTGTGGCGAATCGCCTCGACGGAGCCTGCGCGGGTCGACAGGGTGCTGAGCAGCCGCACCAGCGCTTCGTCGACTCCCTTTGAAAAATTCAGCGGCGATTCCGGACCGTCATCGGCGGGCGGCGATATGCGGAACCGGTTGCGAAATTCGTTGCGGCTGTGGTTCAGATCCATCAAACCGAGCACCGATTCGCGCAGCAGTTGGCCGGCGAGCTGCAGCGCCGCGCCGCGGGCCTCGGAGGTGATGCTGCGTGGATCGATGCCGGCGCCGCGGCAGAAGGCGGTCAAGCCCACATCGAAGTCGCCGTCGAACAGCGCGGGAGTCGGCGCCCGCGCCGAGGGCGCCGCACCGGCGTTGCCCGCCATCGCACCGGCGTCGTGCCGGGGAGGCTCGGCGGTGCGGCCCTCGATTTTGAGCGGCCGGGTCAGCATGTGCCAGGGAGTGCCGCCGGCATCGCCCGCGGCGTCGCGCTGCAGATGCAGTGAATCGTCCGAGCGGCCGAGCACGGCCTGGCCGTAGGCGTCGCGCGGACGCACCGCGGAATCGCTCATTGAGACGTCGCTGGGCTCGAGCAGCTGGCTCAAGTCCAAATCCGCACCGAGGTCATTGGCGGTGGATTTCTTGACCGCGGAAGAGGGGTCCTGTCCGTCGTAGGCGACGATGGCGCTTTCCTCGGGCGGAAAATCATTGCTCTTGTCGATGCTGACCAAGAGCTCGAATTCCCCGAGGCGCACGTAATCGCCGTCGCGCAGCTGGTAATCGTGGTACTTGCCGAGCGGCACCTGGGCGCCGTTGACGTAGGTGCCGTTGGAACTGGTATCGACCAGTATGTAGTTTCCGGCCCGGAAGTCGACGCGCGCGTGTTTGCCCGAGAGGTAACGCTCCGGGTCGGGTAGAATCCACTCATTGTCTGTCGAACGCCCGATGGTGCCGCCGTGCACACCGAACACTTTGGTGGATTTCTCCCCCATGCGGGTGGCATGTTCGCTGACGACGCGTAAGCGCAAGGCCATATTCAGTCCCTCCCACGGGTCGACAGGTTTGCGCTAAGTGCCCGTATAATATGGTGAAATACTAGCAATGGTCGGAGCCTCCTAAATGGCCGCGAGTCACATTTTCAAAGTTCAGTTCGTAAATCAGGGCAAGGTTTACGAGATATACGCCAGGAAAGTGAGTCACGGTAGCCTGTTCGGCTTCATTGAAGTCGAGGAACTGGTCTTCGGCGAACGCTCGAGCGTGGTCGTCGACCCCGCCGAGGAGAAGATAAAGGCCGAATTCAACGATGTAAAGCGCACCTATCTACCCATGCATTCGGTGCTGCGAATCGACGAGGTCAAGAAGCAGGGGGTCAGCAAGATCGTGGCCCTGGAAGGCTCGAATGTCGCGCAATTCCCCGTCCCCATCTACACGCCCGGCGGAGACTCCAACGCGCGCAAATAGCCGTATGCCCCCTGAAATGATTCATGTTTAGTCTGTTTGGCGCGCCCGCGCTGTCGCAATTTCGCATAGATCACAGCTTGCGCGCTTTGCGCGCCCTGGACGAGCGCGTCACGGCGCTGTCTTCGCGCTGGCTGCACTTCATTGACGACTCCCGGCCCTTGGGGGGTGGGGAGCTCGAACTGCTGGGCAAGCTCCTGACCTACGGTTCGCGCGCGGCGCCGCCGGCAGATCGGGGCCGGCGGG
>Ga0209624_10000136_pt1 | contig 66777 bp, 51 predicted proteins | sample JacPinW_OM2H0_O1_FD_188565 | JGI IMG/M metagenome (GOLD analysis project Ga0209624, IMG submission 188565) | Forest soil microbial communities from Algoma, Ontario, Canada - Jack Pine, Ontario site 1_JW_OM2H0_O1 (SPAdes) (version 2) | ecosystem: Environmental > Terrestrial > Soil > Boreal... | reverse complement strand
CGCGCACTTCGCGGCGGCCCATGGGGTCGAGCCCGGACATGGGTTCGTCAAAGAACACGAGCTTGGGGTCGTGCAGGATGGCCTGGCCGATGCCCACGCGCTGCAGCATGCCCTTGGAAAACTTGCGCAATTGTACGCCCTTGACGTCGCGCAATCCGACTTGCTGCAGAACCTGGTCGACGCGCTGCTTGCGCTGTTTGGCGGGAACGCCGGAAAGCTGGCCGTAATATTCGAGCAGTTCGTGAGCCGTGAGATAGTCGTAGAAATAGGGCTGCTCGGGAAGAAAGCCAATCTGCGCCTTGACTGAAGGATCGGTCCATTCGTGGCCCAGGATGCGCGCCGATCCGGCGGTCGGGAACACCAATCCCATGAGCAGTTTCAGGGTTGTGGTCTTGCCCGCGCCGTTGGGGCCGAGGAAGCCGAAAATCTCGCCGTCTTCCACCGTCAGATGCAAGGGGCTGAGGGCGCACTTCGGCCGCTTCCGCCAGAACCCCACCATGTAGGTTTTTTCCAGTCCAAGAATTTCTATTGCCGGCATGGCCACTCCAACAAAGAGAAAGCTGAAGGCAGCCTTCGAGACCGATTATAAGCAATAGGTTCGTTTTTTTGGACTGGGTAGGAGGTTACGTCGGTCATCGATGAGGAAGCGAGCCAACGCGCGATTATTGCGTCGCAAAAAGCGCGACGCTTCGCGCGGCTCGCCCGGGTCCTTCGCGAGACAAAAGACGTCTCGCTCAGGATGACAAGCTGAAAGCGCTTATTGCATGGCCGGGAGAGCTGAGCAGGCGTTGTAGCTGGCGACGACCGTGAGGGTGCCTGCCGGCTGTACGCGCAGAACGGCGTCTTCAATGGAGCAGTAAGAGCGTGTGCCAAACTGGACGCTGACCGGCGCGCCTGTCGAGTAGAACTGGTTGTTGACGAGGCTGCCGGCGCTGGCTGAACCGGTGGCGGTGAAGGTGTAGCCGCTCTTGCCGGCTCCGCCGCCATTGGTGGCCAGATAATTGTCGATCAGGCACCCGGTCGCTATGCTTGCAGTGCAGGGGGACGCGCCGCCCAGAGTGGTGAGGGCTGCGGGAAACCCGATGGTTGGGTAGGTGCCGAAATAAGCGATTTCCCCGGTGTTGATGGTGCGGACAGAAGCCGCGGCAGACGAATCGTTGGCCGCCATGCGGGCGCGCATGAGGTTCGGGATCGCGATCGCCGCAATGATCAGAATGATGGCGACCACGATCAACAACTCGATAAGCGAGAAACCCTTCTGTTTTCGCATTGAGTGCTCTTCTCTCCCGAGACTTTGCCGGGACCAACCTCGAAGGGCACAAATCCCCCGAGGACACAAGACTAGTCGCATGTGGAGGACCAAACTAGGGCGATCGTAGACTTCGGTCACATCTTGCCGCGCCTTTTGTTTTCAGCCCGATGCGCGTACCAGGCCTCGACTCCAAGACACGAGAAGTTCGCTGAGAGACGTAAACCTCCAAAGTCCTGACAAATTGTGTCAGTTTGCGACAGAACCGGTTCATGGCCTGAGTCTCGAGCTGTTCAAAATGGGGGGGAGCCACTGAGAGCGTCTCGCCGGTAAAGAGCCGCCGGGACGGCGGCGCTACAGAGAATGGCTGGAGCAAACGATGGCTGCGAATTACGCTGGTAACTCCTCGGCGTTACTTGCCATTCTCTTGCTCTCCGGTTTCACCTAGACTTTCCGAGAGCGGCGATTTCTCGTGGCCGCGCAAAGCGCTCACTTCCGCACTCGCGGCTGATCATGAATTTCAACAGCAAACGCGCTCTCGCATTCGGCTTAACTGCGATTCTTTTTGCGGCGATCCTTCCGCTTGCCCTGAGCAGGGACTTTTACGACTCGTCGATGACCAACGCCTATCTTTCCCTCGCGCTGTTTAGCGCGTTGATTGTGCTTGGAATGATCCGGCGTTCCTGGCTTGATCTGTTGTGGGTTGTGGCGGGCGGCCTTCTGCTGGCTTTCCTTGACTATCGCGTCATGGGCTTTCGCCCTCTGTTGATGGCGGGCTTCTCGTTTGCCGGCCTGGCGGCCTTCGCGGCCCTGGGCACGCACGCCATCTGGGCTGAGGGCGAAGAGCGCAAGCTGCTGCTTTACGGATTCGTGCCCATTGTCCTATTCGTGGGAAGTGAATGGATGGCGAGCACTCTACTGGACATCACCGAGCGCCTCCATCCCAAGACATTCGACCTGTTCCTGTATTCCTTTGACAGCAGCCTGCGGGTGCCGATCAGTTTTCTCGTGGGCCAAGCCTTCTGGAGATGGCCGCCGCTGTGGTGGGTTTGCTTCGTCTTTTACACCGCGCTCCCGCTGCCGCTGGCGCTGGTTTACGCAGCTCATCTCCGGCACACAAAGCGCAGCGCCCTGGCGGTCATGATTGCCTTTCTCGTGACCGGGCCGTTAGGAGTGATGTTCTATAACATGCTGCCGGCATGCGGGCCGGTTCACCTTTTTGGCGGGGCTTTCCCGTGGCATCCGCTTGCCGCCCTGGACTCGAGGCGGCTCAGGGCCGTGCCAGTCCTGCTGAAGGGCGCACGCAATGCGATCCCATCGTTGCATATGACTTGGGTGCTGCTTATCTGGTGGAATTCAAAAGGGCTTCCGCGCTGGGTGCGGGGCATTGCCCTGGCGTTCGTCTGGTTCACGGTGTTGGCTACGCTGGGGACGGGTGAGCACTATTTCGTGGATCTCGTAGTGGCGTTCCCGTTCTCTCTGATGGTGCAGGCTCTATGTTCGTATTCGCTGCCGTTCCGCAGCGGCGAACGCCGGACGGCTTTCCTGTTCGGCACATTTGTCACCTTGGTATGGCTGGCGCTGCTCAGCTATGCCACGTCACTGTTCTGGATTTCGCCAGTAATACCGTGGGCGATGATCGTCACCACGGTATCCTCGTCGGTGGTCTTTTGGCATCGGCTCTTGCGCGCTCGGCCAGACGCGCTACCCGCACGCTCTTTGGCCGCTGCTGCTGGCACGACTCCCTGAGGCAGGCAGTCAGTGGTGCGGTTTGACTCCCGTCATTGTGCCACGGGAGATCCCCTTCGGCTTCCCCCTCGGCTTCGCTCGGGGGCTTCGGCAAAACAGGGCAGGCTCTCGCCCCGCTGGAGAACACGCTGGTCTTCCGGATGACACCATAGAGGCGCAGCACAAAAAAAGAGAGGCAGCGAAGTTGCCTTCGCTGCCTCCCGGCTCGTACCCTCCCCCAGGTACTTTGCCAGACTGTTAAATGTTAGTTCGCCATCGGCAACAGGGCCTGGCAAGCGCCGTAGCTGGCGACCTTCGCGATGGTGCCCGCCGCCTGCGTGCGAACCACGCCGTCATCAAACGCGCAGAACGCCTTGGTGCCGGTCTGTGCGCTGATCGGAGTTCCAGTCGCGTAGAACTGGTTCGGAACAGGGCTATTCGCACCAGTGCTCGGAGTCGCGGCGAAGGAGTAACCGCTCTTGCCAGCGCCCGCGCCGTTGGTGGCCAGGTTGTTATCGATCAAGCAGCCGGAGGCAGGCAGCGGAGTGCAGGGCGATGCCCCGCCAAGAGCTGACAGCTGAGTGTAGCCAACGGTCGGATAGGCCGAGAAATAGCCGATTTCGCCGGTGACAGTTGTACGCTCGGAAGCAGCCGCCGACGAATCGTTGGCAGCCATACGGGCGCGCATCAAGTTGGGAATCGCGATCGCTGCAATGATCAGGATGATAGCTACGACGATCAGCAGCTCAATCAGCGAGAAACCCTTGACATTGTTCTTATTAGCTCGATTTTTTTGCATATCTGTTTTCTCCCCCCCGCAAAGTTCGCTCCGGTCGTTAAACCAAGCACGACCTTAAGATGAAATTTATGATGCATTCCGAGGGCCAGAGCGGCAGCGAGGCAATAATCCTTTCGTTTCAGGCGTTGCCGGCGGCGGAGGAGATTACGGTAACCACTACCTAACCCGCAGCGCCGCAAAGAGTCAGTCTCCGGTGACAAAACTTGGCAGGACGGCGAAGCGATTTAGGATGACGTTGAAAAAGAAAAAAAGAGAGGCAGCGAAGTTGCCTTCGCTGCCTCCCGGCTCGTACCCTCCCCCAGGTACTTTGCCAGACTGCTACTAGTTAGCCATCGGCAACAGGGCCTGGCAAGCGCCGTAGCTGGCAACCAGTGCGATGGTGCCCGCCGCCTGCGTGCGAACCACGCCGTCATCAAACGCGCAGAACGCCTTGGTGCCAGTCTGAGCGCTGATCGGAGTTCCAGTCGTGTAGAACTGGTTCGGAACAGGGCTATTCGCGCCAGTGCTCGGAGTCGCGGCGAAAGAGTAACCACTCTTGCCAGCGCCCGCGCCATTGGTGGCCAGGTTGTTATCGATCAAGCAGCCAGTGGCCGGAGCCGGAGTGCAAGGCGAAGCTCCACCAATAGCGGCCAAGGACGTGTAGCCAACGGTCGGATAGGCCGAAAAATAGCCGATTTCGCCGGTGACAGTTGTACGCTCGGAAGCAGCCGCAGACGAATCGTTGGCAGCCATACGGGCGCGCATCAAGTTAGGAATCGCGATAGCTGCGATGATCAGGATGATTGCCACCACGATCAGCAGCTCAATCAGTGAGAAACCCTTCTGTTGTTTCCGCATCTCTATTTTCCCTCGTTTCGGACTTTTATTGAAGTTCATGCTGGTCATGGAATGACGCAGTCGGACTTGATGTTCGCATTTGCCGGGCCAAAGCCGATAGTTACCTTGGTTCCGGCCCGGGTCCTGGCAATTCCCTTATTTTCAGTACAAAGGCAAACTATGGTCTTATTTTACGATTTTCCAGGGGTTGTTTCCTGCCAAAATGCGTCGCATACCCTGACAATTCCTGTCAGCCTGGGACTGCTCTGACTTCTATTGGAGAACGAGGGTTCGGAGCCTGCTTGCAGGGGAAATGGGCCGGTGGTGAGGGCAGTCGAGCTGTGCTCGAGGGACCCTTCGAAGCTCAGGGCAGGCAGCCGAGGCGGCTGTCCCTGCATTGAATCTTCTGCCGTAGAATTATCCTGAATCCGAAATCTATGGCTACTGCGAAAGGTGTTGGTTCCGTCGATTCCGATATTGCGCGGGCCTGGACTTTGCCCTCTCATCTCTACACCGAGCCGGATACGTTTGCGGCCGAGAAAGAGCGAATCTTTGTGCGGAGCTGGCAGGTGGTGGGGCATCGCGACCAGGTGGCAAACCCCGGCGACTACTTTACGACCGAGCTGGTCAGCGAGCCTCTGCTGATCGTTCGCGATGGCGACGGCAAGCTGCGCGGCTTCTATAACGTGTGCCGGCACCGCGCCGGTCCGCCGGCCGAAGGCTGCGGTTCCCGCAAAGTATTTCGCTGCGGATATCACGGATGGACCTACGGTCTCGATGGAGCGCTGCTCAGCGCCACCGAGATTGAAGGCGTCGAAGGATTTCGTCCTGAAGACTTTGCTTTGGCGCCGGTGCGGGTCGAGGAGTGGTTCAGTTTCATCTTCGTGAACCTGGATAAGGATTCGCGTCCGCTGCGCGAGAGCCTGGGCGAATTGCCGAAGCAGGCCGAGAAGTTTCATTTTGCCGGGATGAAATTGTTCGAACGCCGGACTTATGAGATGAAGTGCAATTGGAAGACGTATGTGGATAACTATCTCGAAGGTTACCACCTGCCCAGCGTGCATCCGGGATTGAATCGCGAACTCGATTACAACGCTTACGTAGTCGAACCGCATGCGGAGCCGCCTTCACAGTATGTGCGGCAGTTCAGTCCTATCCGTGGGGCGCAGCCGGGGGATACGACTCCGCGGCGTTACCAGGAAACCGGCGCGGATCTGACCACCGATTATTTCTGGATCTTTCCGAACTGGATGCTGAACTGCTATCCCGACAATGTTTCGCTGAATATCGTGCTGCCGCTCGAACCTGAGCGCTCGCTGGCTATCTTCGAGTGGTACCTGCCGGAGGAAGAGCATAGCCGCGCCGCGGCGAAGGCTTCGGTGGAATTCAGCGACCAGATTCAGGTCGAGGATGTTGGCATCTGCGAAAGAGTGCAGAAGAATCTACGCTCGCGCAGCTACTCGCGAGGCCGCTTCAGCGTGAAGCAGGAGAAGGGCGTACATGCTTTCCATCGGATGTATGCGCAGTGGATGCAGGCGGAATAAAGGCGGCGGTTCAGGCGTGCCTCGGAGGACGGTAGATTTATTCCGCTTTAACCAGCAGGCAGGTTACGTCATCGTGCTGCGGGGTCGAGCCGACGAAGAGATCCACCTCTGCCATGAGGCGCTTGAGCATGTCGCTCGGAGATGTCGCGGCGCCGGCTGCGATGGCGGCGAGCAGGCGAGCCTCGCCATATTCCTCCTGGCGGGCGTTTTCGGCTTCCGGCAGGCCGTCAGTAAAGATGATCAGCCAATCGCCGGGCGCGAGCGTGACGCTGGCCGACTCATACTTGGCTTCCGGCTGAATGCCGAGGGGTAGTCCGCCGACGTCTAGGCGCTCGATTAATCCGCTGGCGCGACGCAGGATGGGGTTGTTGTGCCCGGCGTTGATGTAATGGAACGATCGCCGGGGCGCGTCGTACTCGGCGAGGAAAGCAGTGGTGAAACGCAATCCGCCTTGGCTGTTGGAGCAGGCGTACTTGTTCATGTCGGCGACCAGTTCAGGCAGGGCTACTTGCGTGGTGGAAAGGGTCTTGAGGCTCGCTTGAAAGGTGGCCATCAGCATGGCTGCGGGAATGCTCTTGCCGGCTACGTCGGCTACCGCGAATACTACGCGATTTTCTTCGTTGGTCTTGCCGGGGCGGGGGAACACGTCGTAGTAGTCGCCGGCAACGGTGTTGGCGGGGCGGGTGACGTAGGCAACGGAGAGTCCCGGAATCTGCGGCGGAGCGCCGGGCAGCAGCCAGGTCTGGATCTCGCGGGCGATCTGCAAGTCGCGCTTCATGACGACGCGGTCGGCGATCTCAAGAATCAGAAGCACGAAAAGCAGCAGGCCGCCCCAGAAATGGAAGTCGAGTTCGACGACGTGAAGTTCGTTTCCGCCGTGATAGCTGAAGCTGGTGCTGGGAAACACCAGCATGATCAGCGCCGCCAGCAATAGCACACGGCGCGCGGGAGAAAGTTTTTCCAGAACTGCCCAGAAGAATTCCTTAGCCACGTGCAGGCGGTGGCCGCGCATGGTGAGGCCCTCTGGCGTTTTGGCGGCTACGTCGCGCGAATAGAGGCGATAGCTGCTGCGCGCTTCGGTTTCAAACTGCGACCAGAGCTGGGTGAGTTCCAGCCCTTCGGTGACCCGCTGCCAGAACCGGCGCAGCCGCAGTTGGAGCGGAATGCTCTGCGGTGAAACGGGTGAGGCCGGCGGGGATGTGGTTGCCATGGGAGTCAGGTGATTATAGAGGAAGAAAAGCAGTGGCCGGTGGCCAGGATCAGTGGTCAGTGATCAGTGGCCAGTGGGCAGTGACCGCAGGTCGATGAGCTTCGCTTGGCTAGCCACCGAATACCGGCTACCTGAAGACTGGCCGCTAACACTGACCACCGGCCACTGCCTTTAGAACAGTGCCAGCTGTTCGTCGAAAGCCTGCACTCGGCGCTTGTCGCCGTACATCCCCCCGCGCGCATCGGCGCGGTGGATGCCGTATTTCTGGCGGAATCGTGTGATTAGCTCTGCTATCCGCTTGCCGTAGGAAGGCGGCAGAAACGAGCGGTCCCGATAACGCTGGCGGTAGTTCTCGACCAACTGCGGGAAGTGCTGTTCGAGGAAAGGAAGAAAAACTGCTGCGGAGCAGGGTTTAAGGAACAAGGGTCCGGCAAAGATGTGGCGCGCGCCTGCGGCGGCGGCAGCGCGCACAACGGCCTCCAGATCCGCGGGGGAATCGGTTATGCCGGGCAGGACTGGCGAACAGCTCACGCCTACGGTCAGACCTGCTGCACTAAGCTCGCGCACGGCTTCCATGCGCAGGTCTGGGCGCGGGGCGCGCGGTTCGAGGATCCGCGCCAGGTCGACGTTCAGGGTGGTCACGGTGACGTGAATCGACAGCGCGTTATTTTGCGCGACGGCGCGAAGAAGATTCACATCGCGGACAACGAGATTGGATTTGGTGACAATCCCCAGCTCGAAGCCCCGGTGGCGCGTGAACTCTTCAAGAATGCCGCGCGTGACTTCGTAGCGGCGCTCGGCCGGCTGATAAGGATCGGTGGCTGTGCCAAGGGCAATGGCTTCGCCCGGCTTGACCTTTCGCAGTTCGCGCCGCAGCAGGTCGGCGGTGTGCTGTTTGACGTAAATCTTCTGCTCGAACTCCACGCCGTCGCGCATTTCCATGAATTCGTGGGTGTAACGGGCGTAGCAATACTGGCATCCGAATTCGCAGCCGCGGTAGGGATTGATGGTCCACGTAAAGGGCAGCCCGCGGCGGCTGACGCAGCGGTTCAGCAGGGATTTTGCCGGAAGAGTGAAGTATTCAACGTTGTGTCCGTCGCGCAGGGACTCGCCCTCGGACGCCAGCCGGGCAATGCCGACCAGCGGGGATTTGGCAGGAAGCGCGATCGATTTCCCGGGTAGCGCGAACAGGGGCTGGCTGGACATATTCGCCTTTTGTTCGCTTATACTAGGACTGCCGACGGCTGCTGTCAAGAGAGAAAAAAGAGAAACGTTTCGGCTACGTCTGAGGAGGCGTGCTCTTTACCAGTCCAGGCTCATGCTCGTTTTCGCTTTTTGGCACGGCGTTCCAACTCGCGCTCGTAGGCATCCCAGCGTGCCAGCCTTTGGCGCTCGCTCTCACGCATGTTCACTTGCAATTGGTGTCTGACTTGGCTGGTTCTTCTTCCGTCCCGTTCCAGCAAGCAGAAAACGAGATGGCAATTCTCCTCAGCCAGATCCGGGCGTTCGATTTTGGCCTCTTTTGTGCCGAGCGGCAGAGAGAGCTTCTGAAGAGGATCGACGGCGACCCTGCGCGCTTTCGCGGCGATAAAATTCGCCAGCACCCGTTGTGTGTACTTGAGGGTAATCTCGGTGCCGGTCACCGAGGAATGGGCCATAAGACTGATGAGCGCACCTTCCAACGCGCTCGCATTTGACCGGACATTCCGCGCAATGTAGAGTGCGACATCCGTTGGGAGGATTACTCTTTCTTGCTCCGCTCTCTTCAGCAGAGCAGCGACCTTTATTGCGAGGTCGCGAATCTGCTGGATGGGAACACTTTCCTCCCTCACGTGGCCTCCTCTTCGCCTGCTGAAGATTGTACTGCGCGTCTCAGGAACGACTTCAGGGCTGGGGCGCTGGTTTTTCCGCGGGCTTCTCGAACAACTTGGGATCGACCGCCGGATTGAACTCCAACGAGGTGTACTCCGCCTTACTTGAGTCCTGGCCGTTCTGTTTGTTCTGGCGCAGGAAGGGAACGTTCACGCCGTTTACCGGCTTCCAGTCTTCCAGATCGGTTTCACCCTGCACCGGCTGGCCCTGGCTCAGGGTTCGATACGTTTCTTTTAGAATGTGGCCGGACTGCGGATCGACAAACCACCGGATGGCTGTGCCCGCGGCATTCACATCCACGATGCGGACCTCGATGTCACCGACCTTCTCAATTCCTCCGGCAACGAAAAACACATCGGGGTTTTTCGCGTGCGAGGCGATGAAGATGGGATCGCGCTTGATCTGGTCCAGAGTTTCTGCTTTCTGAGAAGCAGGGAAGTCGCGCATGCCCTGACCGGGAAAGGCCATGAAGGCCGTATCCGGCGTGACCACGATGTTCATGGTGCCATTCGGAGTTTGCATCGCGGCATGCAGGTGATCGGGGTAAACGATGAAGGTTTCCATTTGCATGGGGAACTCGCCCTGCGGAGTCTTCTGCGTGAGGGTCAGCTCCGCCTTGATGGCTTTGATCGCGGCCAGCTTAGCTTCGCCCCCCATCGCGGCCACTACTTTTGCGGCGAGAGCCTTACCCTCTTCATTCGACGCGGTGGGTTTTGCGCTGTCTTCTTCCTTCGCGCCCGGAGGAGGCGGAATGGTGATATCGATTTCCTTCACTGGTCCGAGCGACGAGAGCGGTTTGTCGAACTCTTTGGTGTTGCCGACCACGAGCACCGCGAGTTGGTCGCGGTGAACATACTTCGCCGCTACGCGATTGACGTCGGCGGCCGTCACCTTCTGAATCTCCGCGGGATACTTGTCGAGCCAGTCTGCAGGGTAACCGTAGAATTCATAGGTCAGACGCTCGGCGAGCACTTTGTCGGGCGAGTCGAGGCGAAAGATGAAAGCGTTCAGGATGGCGTCTTTCGCGTGCTGGATTTCTTCGTCAGTGATCGGTTTCTTGGCCAGGTTGTCGATGTCTTCATCTAGGGCCTGAATCGACTCAATCGTGCTCTGGCTCTTGGTGCCCATGACGAATTGCAGAATGCCGGGATGCCCGAAATTGGCGCCAATGCCGCCGGCCACGTGGTAAGCCAGGCCGCGCTTGGTGCGGATGTCGTTGAACAGCCGTGAGGAAAATCCTCCGCCGAACGCCTCGTTGAAAACGGAGATGGCATAGTAGTCCGGGTTGTTGCGTGTGGTGCCCAGCGTGACCATGCGAATGGTGCTCTGGTTCACATCTTCTTTGGGTACGAGGTAGTAGCCGGGCTTGGCGGGCTGGTACTGAATGTCATCCTTCGCCAGGGCAGCGCCTTTCTGCCATGCCTCAAATACGGCGCGCAGCTTGGCTTCCATCGATGCGGCATCAAAGTCTCCACTTATCCCGAGAATGACGTTGTTTGGATGCACGTACGTACGGTGCCAGTCGAGCAGGTCCTGGCGCGCGATGGCGGCGATGGTGGAATACTCCGGTATGCGCGCGTAAGGATTATCGGAGCCGTAAGCCAGCTTGGTGGATTCGCGGGCCACGATCCCTCCCACTTCATCGTTGCGCCGCGAAATGCCGTCCTCCGCCTGTTTCTGTGCCAGGTCGAGCTTGTCGCCTCGGAATTCGGGATTCTGCAATAGGTCGACGAAGACCTTGAAAACATCGTCGAAATCGGCTTTCAGGCAACTCAAGCTTACGGTGGTGGAATCGGAATCGCCGCTCGTTTCAACCTTGGCGGCACGCACCTCGAGATAATCGTCGAGTTGATCGCCGGTTTGCGCCTTGGTGCCGCCGGTGCGCCAGACTTCGCTAAATATATCCACCAGTCCCGCTTTGCTGGCCGGTTCATCACGCGAGCCGCCGCGGATGCGGGCCGAACCTTCAATCAGCGGCAGTTCGTGATCCTCCTGCAGGAAGATCACCATGCCGTTGGAGAGCTCGATACGCTTCGGTTGCTGAGGGTGGAAAGCGGGCAGAGGCGGGATCGGGATCTGCCGCCAGTTCGTCGCTTGTGCCTCCGACTTCGGGAGCTGCATGAACATGGTTGCGGCCCAAGCTGCGAGAATCATCGAGAAAGCAATCCGCGGAGTTTTCATTGCGCACCTCCCTGACTTGGCGCAGCCTGATCGGGCGCACCTTGACTGGACGGATTTTGATCTGACGGAGCCTGATCAGATCCCTGCTCCGCGGCCTGACCCGCGCCCCCGGCCGTTTCGATCACGCCCACGGTGCGGTTATTGTCGTTGAAGGTTTGGTTGGCGATCCGTCGGATGTCGGCCTTCGTCACCTTGTCGATGCGGTCGACCGAGCGGAACAACTCGCGCCAGTCGCCGTAGCGTGTCTGGTAAGTCGCTAACTGAATCGCAAGTCCCTGGTTGTCTGCCAGGCCGCGAATCAGGTTGGCTTTGGTGCGCGTTTTGATCATTTTCAATTCGTCGTCGCTGATGTCTTCCTTCTTCAGCCGCTCGATCTCCGCGTGGATCGCGTCCCCAACTTCCTGCGTGGTGTGTCCGGGGAGTGGAAAGGCATAGAACGCGAACAGGTGCGGGTACTTCGTGCCGGGCAGGCCGCTGAATCCGGCGGAGAACGATGCAATCTTCTTATCGCGCACCAGCGCGCGGTAAAGGCGAGAGGTGCGGCCCTCCGACATTAGATCGGTGATTGCGTCATATACCGCGTCGTCTTTCGTCATGTAGTCAGGACGGTGGTAGCCTTCGAGGAAGAGAGGTTGCGATTTTTCCTTCAGCACGACCTTGCGCTCGGAATTCTGCGGAGGCTCGGTGGTGGTGGTCTCATCGGGCTTCGGGCGCGTGGGCAGGCGGCCGAAGTACTTTTCGAGAATCGGCATGACCTGGGAAGCTTTCACGTCACCGGCGATGCCGACCACCATGTTCGCCGGCACATAGTACTGATCAAAAAACTTTTTCGCGTCCGTGGCCGAGAAGGAATTCAAGTCGGACATCCATCCCACGGTCGGCCGGTGATAAGGATGGGCCTCAAATGCCGCGGCGTCGAACTGCTCGAGCAGTCGGCCGATCGGGTTACTGTCGGTGCGCAGGCGGCGCTCTTCGATTACCACGTTGCGCTCCTTGTAAAACTCGCGCAGCACGGGGTGAAGAAAGCGCTCCGACTCGAGATAGGCCCACAGCTCCAGCCGGTTCGCCGGAAGCGAGTAGTGATAGGCGGTCTCATCGTAATTCGTGAAGGCGTTGAGATCCTGACCGCCACTCTGTTCGATGATCTTGCCGAACTGGTTCGGCACAACATACTTGTCGGCTGCGGCGATGGCGTCTTTCCAGGCTTTTTCGAGTTGCTTTAGCTTGGCCTCGTCACGGCCTACGCTTTTGTCGCGTTCCGCAATGTAGGAGGCGTAGGCAGTCTCAACCTTTTCCAACGCGGGCTTCTCGGCGGCATAGTCAGTTGTGCCGACTTTGTCCGTGCCCTTGAAGGCCATGTGTTCGAACATGTGGGCCAAGCCGGTCTTGCCCAGGGGATCCTGCGCTGAACCGGCATCGACCATGGTGAAGAAGGAAAAGACAGGGGCCTCGGGCCGTTCGCAGATCAGGATGGTCAGGCCATTCGGCAGCTTTTTGACCGTGATGCGCTTTTCAAAGGACGCGACGTCCTGGGCGGCGGCGAGAGCGGCGAGGACGAGAATGGAAAGGGCAGCATTGAGTGCGCGGTGTTTCATCGAACCTCCGGGTCAGCCAGCTATGACTTGGACGAACATGCAGGGCAGAAGTTTGAAATTACGTGGAGGAAAGGGAAGTTGTCAAACCGGTGCAGGGGGTTGGCTGAGGCAAGGCTGCGCGGAGTTGCATTTTGCGTAGGGCGCGGTTTGATGCACAATGCCTGCGGGAGAGTTTGCGATGGATTCGACCATTGAGGTTCAGGGGAAGCAGCTCAAGCTGTCGAATCTGGAAAAAGTCCTTTATCCGGCGACGGGATTTACCAAGAAGCAGGTCATCGACTACTACGTTCGCATTGCGCCGGCGATGGTGCCGCATTTGGCTGGACGTCCCCTGACGCGCAAGCGCTACCCCAACGGCGTTGACGAGGAGTTTTTCTACGAGAAGAACGCGCCCCAGTATCGGCCCGACTGGGTGAAGACTGCTCCCATCTGGAGTGGGAGAAACCGGCGCACCATCCACTATATTCTCGCCGACGATCTGGCTACCCTGGTCTGGCTGGCGAACCTTGCCGCGATCGAATTGCACCCGTCACTTTCGCTCGCGAAAGACATTACTTGCCCTACGATGATGGTCTTCGATCTCGATCCCGGCCAGCCGGCAACTATCGTGCAATGCTGCCGGGTTGGGCTGTGGCTGCGGGAAATCTTCGAACACTTTGGATTGAAGAGCTTCCCGAAAACGTCGGGATCAAAGGGATTACAGATCTACGTTCCACTCAACACTCCAACCAACTACGAGGCGACTAAGACTTTTTCCCACGCGCTGGCGCAGTTGCTCGAACACGAACATCCAGACCTGGTTGTGTCGGACATGAAAAAACAGGTTCGAACTGGAAAAGTTCTTGTCGACTGGAGCCAGAACGACGAACACAAGACCACTGTGGCTGTGTATTCGCTGCGGGCGCGCGAGCATCCTACGGCTTCGACGCCGGTGACGTGGGAGGAGGTCGAGCGCGCGCTCAAGAAGAAGGATGCGAGCCTGCTTGTATTCGAAGCGAAGCAAGTGGTCGCACGCGTGGAAAAGGTAGGGGACCTGTTCGCTCCAGTGCTCGAATTGAAGCAGCGGTTGCCGGATCTCAAGGGAATTACGGCTCCGGCAGCGGCTGAGGCGAAGCCGACGATCTCGATTGCCGCACAAGCGGAAGAAGAACCAACGGGCGTTCGACAGCGCGCTGTAAGAAAAACCGGGGCGCAACCGAAGGCGCCCAAGGCGGGACGCAAGATATAATCCCGTCCGCTACGAAATTTACCTCGGGACTTAGTTTCGAAACTTGCCATGCCTCAACTATTCGTCGGAACTTCGGGATGGGCCTACCCGAGCTGGAAGCCGGAGTTCTATCCCGCCAAGCTCGCGCAGAAAAAGTTTCTCGGTCACTACGCCACGCAGCTCAATACGGTGGAAGTGAACTTCACCTTCCGGCAACTCGTAAAAGAAAGCACCATCCAGAACTGGATTCAGGAGACACCAGCGCATTTCCGCTTCGGCATCAAGGCGCACCAGGTAATCACGCACATAAAGCGGCTGAAGGGGTCGGAGGATTTTGTGCCGCGCTTCCTGGCGACGATCGAGCCGCTGGCCAGCGCCGGCAAGCTTGGGCCCGTGCTATTTCAATTGCCGCCGAATCTCAAGGCAGATGCGGCGCTGCTGAAGGATTTTCTTGCGCTTCTGCCGCGGACCTTGCCGGCGGCCTTTGAATTCCGGCACGACTCCTGGTTTAGCGATTCGACATGGGAACTGCTGAAGGAGCGCGGAGTGGCCTTGTGTGTGGCGGAAACGGAAGAGAGAACCACGCCGGACGTGGTCACGGCGGCCTTCGTCTATTACCGATTCCGCAAGCCGAATTACACAGGAGAAGAGCGCCGCGCCATGATCGCGCACATTGGAGAGCACATGGCGGCCGGCCGCGACGTTTTTGCCTACTTCAAGCATGAGGAAACGCCAGAGGGCGCGCTGTACGCGGTGGAGTTGCTGCGTGGTGCTGGCCAGACGTAGCAAGCTACGTCTCTACAAGGTTGGGCTGCTCCGGGCCCAAAGCATCTGCCTCGTCACTTTTATCAGCGTCCGATAACGTGCATACTCTTCTCCTCCCTGGTTCATGGCTTCGGAAGCAAACTCGCGCGTGCTCTCCAGCTTTCTCGACTATTTGAGAATCGAGAAAGGATTGGCGCCGCTTTCCGTCAGCGCTTACACCACCGACATGCGCCAGTTCTCGGAATTTCTGGAAAAGCGTAAGCGCCTGCTGCTGGCGGCGCGCCGCATCGATGTGCGCGACTTCCTGCAACAGCTTTTTTCCCATCAGGTGGATGGCCGCAGCGTAGGACGAAAGCTTTCGGCGCTTCGTCATCTTTATCGCTACCTGCTGCTCGATAAGAAAATCGACTACGATCCCACGCTGAACATCGAATCTCCGAAGCAATGGAAGGTTCTTCCAAAGGCGCTGGCTCGCGACGAAATGGAAGCAACGCTGGCTGCTCCGCTCGCACGGCACGGCGCTGCACGCGACACGAAGGACTCAGCCGAACTGGCGATCCGCGATCGCACCATGCTGGAAGTCTTCTACGCGGGAGCACTGCGGGTTTCGGAAATCATTAATGCCAAATTGGAAGATCTGAAACTTGAGGCCGGCTACATGCTGGTGCGCGGCAAGGGCGACAAGGAACGGGTAGTGCCGCTCGGAAGATCTGCGCAGGAGGCGCTCACGCAATATCTGACAGAGTCGCGTCCAGCACTGGCGGCGGGGAAGCGAAGCGGAGCATCAGGAATAGTCCCCTCCATTACGAATTCACCCCTGCTGTTTATCGCGCGGGGTGGGCGCAAGCTGACGCGCCAACGCGTTTGGCAGATGGTGCGCGCCGCCTCGGCCGTTTCCGGGCGCGCGGCGTCTCCACACATGCTGCGCCATTCCTGCGCCACGCACATGGTGGAGAACGGCGCCGACCTTCGGACAGTGCAGACTATCCTGGGCCATTCGGACATTTCGACAACCCAGATTTACACGCATCTGGCGCTCGACCGGCTCAGGACGGTATATCAGAAGCATCATCCGAGGGCGAAGTCGAGATGAGGCGATTGCGAACATGAATGTCGGCACTGCGAACAAACGGACCAAAACCACGGTCGACAAAGCCGTCGCCGATTTTATGCGACACCTGGGCGAGCGCAATGCATCGCCGCACACCATCAAGGCTTACAGCCGCGATCTTTCGCTCTTCGCCGCCTACGCCGGTTCGCGCGGATGGAAACAGATTGACCACATTGCCGTACGGGGATTTCTTTCGCAGCTTTATGGGAACGGATTGAGCAAAACTTCCGTGGCGCGTGCGTTGGCTGCGGTGCGGTCTCTTTATCGATGGCTGGCTCGGGAAGGCGTGGTGGAGCAGAATCCGGCTAAGCTCGTTGCTACGCCGAAGCTGCCCAAGAAACTTCCCCGCGTGCCCACGATTGAGGAAATGAATTCTGTGATTGACGGTCAGATGCCCGAGGTGGCAGCTTTCCCCGAGCGCGACCGTCTCATGCTCGAACTACTCTACGGATGCGGCATCCGCAATTCAGAGCTCACTGGAATCGATCTCGGAGACATTCGGCTGAGTGCCGAGGCCATTCTCATCCGCGGCAAAGGGAAAAAAGAACGCTACGTTCCGTTTGGCGATTCGGTGAAATCAGCGCTTGCAACGTATCTACCCGAGCGCCAGAAAGTTCTTGCCGCTTCCAACAAACACACCGCTGCGTTGCTCATCAACCGGCGTGGCGGGCGGCTCACCACGCGAAGCGTCGGCCGCATCATCAAGAAGATTGCTGTTGCCAAAGGCCTTTCACCCGACGTGCATCCCCACACGCTGCGTCATGCTTTCGGAACGCACATGCTGGAAGAAGGTGCCGACCTGCGCGCCATCCAAGAGTTGCTTGGCCACGAGCGCCTCGCGACTACGCAACGCTACACGCAGTTGTCGATGAAGCATGTGCTGCAGGTTTACGACCAGACACACCCGCGCGCGAAGTGACGTAGCGCCGCCGTCTCGGCGGCCTTCGCCGGAAGCGCAATAATACTTGCGCCTCCTGGGTGATGCTTTTGCCGCGGCTGGCGAGGCGCCGGCGCTACCTTCGTAGCTCTTCCCACATCTCGACCACACGCGTCCTCAAGTCCGCGGTCAGCTTCTCATAAGCCGCTTCCGACGCCTCACTCTCCGGCTGCGGAAGAATCGGGTCGCCAATCACGATCTTCAGCGGCTTGAATCCCTGGAACGGTTTGTGGCGGGGCCAGACTTCGTAGAATCCCTCGATCGCTAGGGGAACAATCGGCACCTGCAGGTGAATCGACAAGATCGCCGCGCCTTTCTTGAACAGTTTCGGCGTGCCGTCAATCGAGCGCTCGCCTTCGGGATAAAGAATGAGCGGCCGTCCCTGCCGCAAGCCGAACGCGCCAGCGCGCATGGCGGGAATGAGATTAGCGTCGGGGTCCACAACCACAATGCGCAGCGATCGCGCCAGCCGCAGCATGAATCCCTTTCCGAAGATCTCGCTCGTTCCCACCGCGAAAACCTTGTCAAAAACTTTTGGCGGTAGAACGCTCGCCAGGATTAGCGGGTCAATGTAACTCTCGTGATTGGACGAGAGAATATAAGCACCGGTCTGGGGCAGCTTCTCAATGCCACGCACATGTAAATCAAAGCGGTCGAAGGCAACTACCTGTATGAGCCGCGAGACCATGTACCAGAATGCATTGCTAATCGGCTGCGGCCTGGCCAGAGAAATCACGTCGGCGGGATCAGGGTCTTCGGCCAGAAGCGCCTTCCATCCGGCAAAGACAGTGCGCGTCCCTGGGCCACCCTCGCCGCTGGCCGCGCTTTGCAGAACTGCGTCGAGTAGGTCGCGCACCGTATAAATCTCGGCCAGCCGCGATTCTTCGACGTTGCCTCCCAGTTGTTCCTCAATCTGGCTGAGTAGCTCGACGCGCTGCATGGAGTCGAGTCCAAGGTCGAGCTCCAGATTATGACCAGGCCGCAAGGTGGGCGGCGCGGCACGCGCAGCTTCGCGCACGATCTTTAGCGCTTGCTGCACTCTGGATTGATCGAGCCATGCCACCTCATCGGCGGTCAACGGTTGTTCGGAGGGTAATTCAGCATCGTCGACTGCCCGCCGCGCTTGATTCGTCTTTACTCGCTTCTCCACTTCAAAGCGTTTGATCTTGCGCGTGGTGGTGCGAGGCAAATCTTCCTGCCAGATTTCATAGCTGCCGATGCGCTTGGTGGAGGCGATCTGCTGCGACAGGCTCTCGATATCGAACCGGATAACCTCCTTGGCATTGACAATCTTTTTCTGGCGCAGCGCTTCGAAGTTGGGCACGATCACGGCGTGCAACCGGTCTCCCTCCGCGCCCGGCTTGCCTTCCAATCCCATAACCGCAAGTTCCTTGATGTACGGCGATTTCAGATAATGGGCCTCGACCTCTTCGGGATAAATATTCTTCCCGTTGCTGAGTACGATCACTTCTTTTTTGCGGCCGGTGAGGAACAAATTGCCCTTCGCGTCAAAGTAGCCGAGGTCGCCGGTGTAAAACCATCCATCGCGCAGCACCGCCGCAGTTGCATCGGGGCGATTCCAGTAGCCCTTCATCACGACTGCTCCGCGCACAGCGACTTCGCCGGTGGCTGGACCGTCCTCCTGCGGCTGCGGGTCGTTTGTCGCGTTAACGATTTTGCCTTCGACGCCCTTCATGGCCTTGCCCACCGATCCGATCACGTTATTTGCCGGCGAATTTGCAAACACCGCCGCGGTCGTTTCCGTCAGGCCATAAGCCTGCAGCACGTCGATGCCGAGATCGTGGAAGTCGGTCGCAATCTGCGGATCGAAGCGCGAGCCGCCCGTCACCAGATAACGCATCTTCTTGCCGAGAGTTTCGTGAATCTTGCGGAAGAGGATGGGACCGGCGTTGATTCCCACTTTGCGCAATATGCGATTGCATTGCACCAGAGCCTGAAATACTTTTTGCGTCAGGACACCTCGTTTGGCGACTTCTTGAAAGATACGTTCGTGAATCAGATAAAAGAATTGTGGCACCACGGCAAAGGTGGTGATATTCCGTTCGCGCAGAGCCCGCAAAAGCTCGGTCGTGTTCAGAGTCTCGAGATAAACTACGCGCGCGCCCTTCACCAGGGGCAGGAGCAGATTCGCCATCTGCGCCAACACGTGAAACATGGGCAGTACGCCCAGCAGTGCGTCCGACGGCCCAATGTCGACCCAATTGAACACAGCTTCCACTTCGCCGAGAAAGTTGGCGTGGGTCAGCATCACGCCCTTGGGGTCGGCGGTGGTGCCCGAGGTGTAGAGCAGGGCAGCGAGGTCCTCCGCGGCCGAGGGTGCTGATTGAAACTTCCCAGGCCCGCCGTCGAAAATTGCCGGCAGGTTCGCCAGCCAGTGCTCACGGAGGGAATTATCGGCCATGCGGTCCGGGTCCATGAGCACGAGGCCGATGTTGAGACCGGCTACCGCCGTTCGCGACGCTTGCGCGTGCCGCGCGTCGCAGAACAGCGTGGAGGTGCCGCTATCTTTTAACAGTTTGGCTAGCTGGTCGGCGTGCAGCGCGGTATCGAGCGGGACCGCTGTACATCCTGCCGCTATGATTCCGAGATACGCCGCCACCCACCGCGGATGATTATCGGCCACGATGGCCAGCCGCGATCCGCGAGCGAATCTGTTGTCGGTAACCCACCGTCCGACGGATTCGGCCATGCGGCGAAGCTCGGCGTAGGAACAGCTCTCGACGCGATCGTGGCGCTGGATTTCGAGCGCGACGTTGTCCGGCCAGCGCTCCGCGCATTCGACAAAACGGTCGTAGAAAGCGGGCATGAGTCGTGTGGAATATACACGAAAAATCCGATTACCGCCGAGTGCGCCGAGATCGCTGAGAAATCAAAGAAAAGGCTTTACTTCTCGTTGTCTCGGCGTACTCTGCGTTCTCGGCGGTGAATCGCTTCGGTCACCTGTTCCTTACGTCTTTCCCGCGCATCTAAATATGCTAGGCTAAAAGAGATACGTTAGGGCAGTTCCCGCCCTCTGAAGGATTTCGCGGCTTGATTAACACTCTCATCGGCAAGGTTTTTGGGACCAAGAACGAGCGGGTCATCAAGAGCTTGATGCCCAAGGTCGAGGCCATCAACGCTCTCGAACCCCAGATGCAGAAGCTCACCGACGCCGAACTGCGCGCCAAGACGGACGAGTTCCGCCAGCGCATCCAGGAGCGTCTGAGTCACGTCACCACCGGTGCGACGCCCGAACCCAATGCGGCGGCAGAAGCAGAAGCCGATCCAGACAACGCAAAGCAGATCGACAAAGAGCAATACGAAGCTCTGCAGGAAGTTCTGGACGAGATCCTGGTGGAAGCCTTTGCCGTGGTGCGCGAAGCTGGACGCCGCGTGCTCAACATGCGCCATTTCGATGTGCAGTTGATCGGCGGCATGGTGCAGCACAAGGGCATGATCTCGGAAATGAAGACGGGCGAAGGCAAAACTCTGGTTGCCACGCTGCCGGTTTACCTTAATGCCCTCAGTGGGCGCGGCGTGCACGTGGTCACGGTCAACGACTATCTGGCCAAGCGCGACTCCGAATGGATGGGCAAGCTGTATCGTTTCCTCGGTCTTACCGTGGGCGTGATCGTCCACGACCTTGACGACGAGGAGCGCCGCGCCGCCTACGCTGCCGACGTGACCTATGGCACGAACAATGAGTTCGGCTTCGACTACCTGCGCGACAACATGAAGTTCGATCTGAAAGATTGCGTGCAGCGTGGGCACAATTTCGCCATAGTCGATGAAGTCGATTCCATCCTGATCGACGAAGCCCGTACGCCGCTGATCATTTCCGGAGCGAGCGAGGAGTCGACTGATAAGTACTACAAGGTGAATCGGATTATCCCTAAGTTGGAGAAGGGCGAAGAGCTTGAGGTCGCTACCGGTGAACCTGCGCAACTCACCGGCGACTTTGTAGTCGATGAGAAGCATCGCAACATCACGGTCACCGACGAGGGCTGGACGAAAGTCGAAGGCCTGCTCGGTATCGGCAACATTGCCGACCCGGAGAACTGGCCGCTCAAACATCACGTCGAGACTGCGGTCAAAGCGCACGCGCTCTATCGCCGCGACGTGGAGTACGTGATTAAAGACGGCGAGGTTATCATCGTCGACGAATTCACCGGACGCATGATGCCGGGGCGCCGTTGGTCTGACGGCCTGCACCAGGCCATTGAAGCCAAGGAAGGCGTCAAGATCGAGCGCGAGAATCAGACGCTCGCTACCATCACTTTCCAGAATTATTTCCGCATGTTCAAGAAGCTTTCTGGCATGACCGGAACCGCGGAGACGGAAGCCGCCGAGTTCGACAAAATTTATAAGCTTGAAGTGGTCGTCATTCCGACCAACAAACAGATGCTGCGGCTGGAGAATCCCGACGTAGTCTTCCGCACCGAGAAAGAGAAATACTTCGCGGTCGCCGACGAGATTCAAAAGCTGAGCGAGAAGGGCCAGCCAGTGCTCGTGGGCACTACGTCGGTGGAAAAGTCCGAGCGGCTTTCGGACTTGCTGAAGAAGAAAGGCCTCAAGCAACACGTCGTGCTGAACGCCAAGTTCCACGAGCGCGAGGCTGAATTCGTGGCCCAGGCCGGACGCAAAGGCATGGTCACCATCGCCACCAACATGGCCGGTCGCGGCACCGACATTCTGCTCGGCGGCAATCCCGAATTCATGGCCAAGCAAGAGATGGTGAAGAAAGGAATCGCGCAGCAGTTGCGCGTGGCTCAGGGCAAGATCGAAGGCCCGCAGGAAGACGGCACGATTTCAGTTTTCTATTACAACGGCAATGAATATACCGTCCCGACTGACAAATGGACGGAGGCACTGGCCCGTTACAAGGTGCAAACTGATAAAGAGCACGATGAGGTCACCGCGGTCGGTGGCCTGCACATTCTCGGCACCGAACGCCACGAGTCGCGCCGCATCGACAACCAGCTTCGCGGCCGCGCCGGCCGCCAGGGCGACCCCGGCTCCTCGCGCTTCTACCTCGCGCTTGAAGATGACCTCATGCGCATCTTCGCTAAAGAGTGGGTCTCGAAACTGCTGGAGCGGCTGGGCATGGAGGAAGGCATCCCCATCGAATCGAAACTCATCAGCCGCCGCATCGAGACGGCGCAGAAGGCAGTCGAAGGCCAGCACTTCGAATCCCGCAAACACCTGCTCGAATACGACGACGTGATGAACAAGCAGCGCGAGGCCGTCTACGGCCTGCGCCGCCGCTTGCTCGAGGGCATGGACCAGAAGGATCTGATCCTCGAAGACTACGTCTCAGCGATTCTCGGCGATCTGATGGAAGAGTACTGCCCGCCCAAGGGCCACGCTGACGACTGGAACATCAAAGGCCTGAAAGACGCGGTCTTCACCCACTTCGGCGTTGACTTCGTCGCGGAAGGTGTGAAGCCGGACCACTTGAACCGTCAGGAACTCGGCGACGCGATTTTCGAAAAGCTGAAAGAACGCTACGACGCGAAAGAAAAACTGATCGGTCCCGAGGCGATGCGGCATCACGAGCGCATGATCATGCTCAGCGTGCTCGATTCCCAGTGGAAGGATCACCTCCTCAGCATGGACCACCTCAAGGAGGGCATTGGCCTGCGCGGCTACGGCCAGCACGATCCGCTGGTTGAGTACAAGAAAGAATCGTTCGAAATGTTCGAGGCCATGCTGCAACGCTTCCAGGAAGACACGGCCCGCTATCTTTACCTGATGCAGATCATCGAGCGCCCGCCGGACGCTGGCGCTGGTGGTCCACAGGGAGGCGAACCCACAGGCCACGGCCCTGAGCCGGGAGTGCCGTCGCAACAGGGAACGGGTGGGAACGGACATCGTCCCCCACGCCTAGTCGCGACCTCTGCCGACGATCTGGAAGAAGCTTTCATGCGCCGCAAGCGCCGCGAACTCGAACAGGCGCGCATGGCCGGCGCTGGCGACGTGCAGCCGGTTCAACAGGTCGTTCGCGGGCAGGAAAAAGTGGGCCGCAACGATCCTTGCCCCTGCGGCTCCGGCAAGAAATTCAAGAAGTGCCACGGGGCGTGACGTAGGCCGCCACGAGACATGTGTGGACCGCTGCCTCGACCGTCCAGCCAAGCGCAGCGAGGCGCAAAGCTATCACGAACGCCGACTAATTTTGCTTCGACCCGCCACGGATTTGAACGTCATCTCCTCCGCCCGGTTCTTTGTCTGTTCTTTCCACTCCGCGAACAACCCCGCGTAATTCTTCGTGATGTAATCCGCCGCAGTTACGCCCAGCTTCTTCGCCGTAGCATCAATCCAGCGCGGCGCGCCCTCGATCTCGCAGAAATTTCCGATCGGCGTCTCATCCACAACCACTTGCCCCTCGCCATCCGTCCACTCGGCGCGAAATTTTTCGTAGTGGAACGATGGCGCGTATCCCAGCGCGCGCAAGATCAGATCCATCTTCCGACCATCATCCACGGACGTTTCCAGCTCGAGTCGACTGCTATGCCGACCAACTTTCCCCTTGGCTTTATGCGTCAGAGTCCACGTCGAGCCATACTTACGGATCCGCAGAAGCTCCTTACGTCCCCGGAGCACTTCACCCGGGAGGTCGTACAGAGTATTCAGCTCGTGCGTTCGCGGCGTCAGCAGACGAAATCCAGTTGATCGCAGCCTGCGCCCCAGCGCACGCAAGTTGGCAACCCGAAACTTGATTTCGATTTCCCGCTTCACTGAATGAAAGTGTATTACGGCGCAACGGTGCCCGTCGCGGGAGAGGAATCGGCGCCGGCGCGCGATCCGCGGATTTTCTTCTCCCATTCCACGGGCTCTATCCGGCCCACGACAAACACCCAGGCCAGCGCTCCAATCCAGGAGAACACTCCTGCGATCAAAAAAGGCCAATAGAACTTACCCAGACGGTTGAGCAGGTATCCGGTAATCGCGGGTGCAAAGGCGCCGCCAAAGTTCCCGATAAAGTTCTGCACTCCGGTCCAGCGCCCTGAGGCATGCGGTCCCGCCAGCGTTTGTGTGACTGCCCAGCAATGTGCCCCGTTTATTCCAAAGCAGACGCCGGCCGCGGCCAGCAACCAGGTGAAGGTGCTGTCGGGCGCGACTGCGGCCGCTGCCAGCGAAATACCCAAGCCAATCATCCCGCCGCCGAGCAAGGTCTTACGCACTCGCGTCGCAGACGCGCCCGAGGCAATCCAGCGGTCTGAGAGTTTTCCGGTCACCATCGCCGAAACCGCTGCCATGAAAAAGATCAATCCTCCAACCCTCGCCATCTGATTCATTGAGAGATTGCGGGCCCGCACTAGATAGAACGGCAACCACGCCACCAGAAAGTACAGGCCGTAGTTGATGCAGATCTGTCCCAGGCAAGTGCCCCACGCCGAGCGCTCCCGGAAAATATCGAGAATTCGGACTTTATACTCTGAGGGTGGCGCAGCGGAGGTTGTGCCGGTCGGCATCCACGCCAGCCACGGAACCAGCCACAGCAGGCTTCCCAGGCCCAGCACCAGAAAAAATGGCCGCCAGCCAAACCGGCCAACCACGGTGCCTCCCACCAGCATGCCGACCGCCGGGCCCATCGAAAGCCCAGCCATAATGGCCGCATTGCCGAAGCCGCGGCGGCTCTCGGTGAAGCGGCCGCTGCCTAAAATCTTGGAGTAAGCCGGAAATGCGATCGATTCGCCCATCCCAAGAATCACCCGAATCACGATCCAGCCGGAAAACCCATGCAATATTGCAGTGGTTGCTGTCGCCGCTGACCAGACGAAGAAGCCCGCGGCAAATACCCATTTCACTTCGAAGCGATCCACTAGCCAGCCGGCTGGAATCTGCATACAGCCGTAGGTCCAGAAGAATACCGAGAGCAGCTTGCCAAGTTGCCAACTGGAGAGACCAAGCTCGTCCTGCACGAGTGGCGCCGCAATCGATAGGTTGCTGCGATCGATGTAGTTGATGAAAACCGAGAGGGCCAGCAGGAAGATTACGCGGTTCATCCCGTCGGCGCGCGGTGGATCGTGGGTGACGGTGTCGCTCATCGTGGCAAGCCCGACAAATGCTACATCATTGCTGGTCGGTTCTTCGGGGTTTTATCTTCCGTGGAAGGCGAGACTAGTTAAACGTCGGAAGTTTCACGAGATCGTTCTGCGGAACCGATTCCAGCGGTTCGCCGGCCTTGCGCCAGGCAGTCAGTCCGCCGACAATCACGAACGTGTTGAATCCTTTTTCCCGCAGCAGGTGCGCCACCCGGGCGCTGGTCGCTTCGCGCGCTCAAGTGCAGTATAGATAGATGTCCTTGTCCTTGGGCAGGTTCTTGATTTCCTCTTCAAGGTTGTTAGGTTCGATGCGGATCGAGCCTTTGATTCGCGCTGATCCTGAGTCGTAATAGCCGTGGCTGCGGACGTCGACGATCAGCACCTTGCCCGTGCCCTCCGAGGCCAGGCGCGCGGCCAGTTCCTGCACCTGAATCCGCGGCACCACGCGATACATCCCGTGCCTGCGGTACTGCACTATACGATAGATCGCGTACGCCCCCAGGGCGATGACCACTACCAGTTCAAACGCCAGCCCGGCCGTGTGAAACCCGCGCAAGAGTGCCGTCAGAAAATCGCGGGAAAGGTATCCCACCGAAAGATAGGTGAGGGAATACAACAGGGCTCCGGCGAAATCCAGGCGGAGAAACTGCCAGAAGCGCATCTTCATGCTGCCTGCCAGCGGCGCTGCCATGGTGTTGACCCCAGGAATGAACTTGGCAATCACCAGCGTCGCTTTGCCGCGCTTGTAGAATGACTCGGCCGATCGCAGAATGCAGGTTTCGGGATTGATCGACACGCGGCACAGGAATCCCAGTAGCAGCCAGCCCATGTATCGTCCCAGCCAGAACTGCACCGTGTCGCCAAGCAGCAAAGCCACGACAGCTGCGAGCAAGACGTAGGGACCCCATAGTGCATGCGCCGCCACGGCAGCCCCCGCCGCCACCAGCGCGATGGCGGCCGGGAAAGGAAGCCCGATCGCCTCCGCCAGCAACAGACAGAAGGTCAACGGGTATCCGTGGCGCGCCATCAGCAATAACAGATCCATAAACAACCTTGGATAAAGAAAATCAGGAAAGGGTTCAGTATAAACAGACTGATATCTTACTTCTCCCTGGCCACCACAAACTCAGGCGCCCACAGCAGCGCTCGCTTGATCTCGGAATCCGGAAAGGTGTCGATCGACTTCCGCGCAGACTCCGCGTAGCGCGCGGCGCGATCAGTAGCCGCTTCCAGCGAGCTGTAGCGCTGCAGAATCTCCATGATCTGCGCATGGGTCACGCCGTTGAAAGCGCGGTCGCGCAGAACGGTTTCGATCTTGGAGCGTTCCTCTGCCGTACAGCGCTCCAGCGCGTGGATCACCGCCATCGTGACCTTGCCTTCGCGCAGATCGCTCGCCACCGGCTTGCCGAGAACATCTTCGGACGCGGTCAGGTCGAGCACATCGTCGACGATCTGAAAGGCCATGCCGAGGTCATGCCCGTACTGGCCCAGAGCCTCTTCCTGCGCCTCTGTCGCTCCGGCGAGAATCGCTCCCAGCCGCATGCACACCGAGAAGAGGCATGCCGTCTTGCGGTAGATCAGATCAAAGTGTTCGTCGAGCGTAATCAACTGGCCCAGTTTTTCCATCTGCAGCAGTTCGCCCTCGACCATCTGCTGGGTCAGTTCAATCAGGGTATCTAGAATACGGAAGTTGCGCTCCTGCACGGCAACCTTGAACGCCTGCATGTAGAGCCAGTCGCCCGCCAACACGCACTTCGAATTGCCCCACTGTGTATTGGCTGCAGGCCGGCCGCGCCGCGTCTTAGCCTCATCGATGATGTCGTCATGCACTAGGGTTGCGGTATGAATGATCTCGACTACAGCGCCGAGTTTCACTGCTCCCCGTCCTTCGTAGTCGAAGAGCTTGGAAGAAAGAAAAAGCAGCGCCGGACGAATCCGCTTGCCTCCGCCGTTCCGCAGATACTCGCCAATCTCCGTGATGGCCTGCACCCCCGAGACAGTATCCTGCCCGAACTCGCCCTCCAAAGCCGCGAGATCTTCCCGCAGCAGGTCGAAGACTTCTTTCCCGTTAATGACGGCAGGTGCGCTCAATGTAGAACCTTGACCTCAGACTTCAGGCCTCTGACTTCAGGCCTCTGACTTCGGACCTCTGATCTCGAACCGCCAGGCGTCTGGCGTCCAACGTCCGACGTTAATTCGTTCGATAATTCGTAAACTGTAAATCGATGCCGAAGTCATGTCCCCGCAGCATCGCGATTACTTCCTGCAGCGTGTCCCGGTCCTTGCTGCTGATCCGCACCAGGTCTCCCTGGATCGAAGCCTGCGCCTTTTTCTTGGAATCCTTAACCAGCTTCACGATCTCCCGCGCCTTTTCGATAGCAATGCCCTGCTGCATCGTGACTCGCCGCTTGGCGGTACCGCCCGCCGCTGATTCCACCGCGCCGTAAGTCAGTCCTTTCAATGAGACTCCGCGTTTGACCAGCTTCTGCTGCAGAATATCGTTCACCGCCTTCAGCTTGTACTCGTCGGCCGAGTGCAGAACGATCGCGTCTTTCTCCAGTTCGATATTCGACTTTGAATCTTTCAGGTCGAAGCGGGTATGAACCTCTTTCAACGCCTGCTGGATGGCGTTCGAGACCTCCTGCAAGTCAATCTTGCTCACGATGTCAAAAGTGTTTTCGGGCATCGGATTTCATTTCTTTCTGAAATGATGGAATCTAACTCATGAGGGTACCAGAAGAAGCCCTTCCCGAGGAGGGTTAGCCTGCCGAAATTTTGCTTTCAGCGGTTTCAGTCAATTTGAAAAAATTGTAGAAATTGCTTGAAGTCCGCTGGCCAACTTCTTCGGCCGACAATCCCCTGAGTTCGCCCATTTTCCTCGCCGTTTCCTTTACGAAGGCTGGCTCGTTGCGCTTGCCCCGGTGGGGCACAGGCGCCAGATACGGCGAGTCCGTTTCAATCAGCATGCGTTCCAGGGGGACTTCGAGCGCGGCATCGCGAATTTGCTGTGCCTTGGGAAACGTCACGTTGCCGGCGAACGAAATCATGAAACCCATGTCGAGCGCTCTCTTCGCTTGCGGCCAGTTTCCCGTGAAGCAGTGCAGAATGCCGCCCAGCCCCTTTGCCGCCCAATGTTCTCGCATCAAACCGAGGCAATCCTCCCAGGCATTGTCGGTTGCTTCCGACGGGCGGCAATGAATTACGATTGGCAGCTTCGCGCCTGCGGCCAGCTCCATCTGACGCGTAAAGACTTCCTTCTGCACGTCGCGCGGAGAGTGATCGTAGTGATAGTCCAAGCCAATCTCTCCCCAGGCGATTATCTTCGGATGCCGTGCCAGCCGTTCCATTTCCTGATAAGCCGCTTCATTGGCCAGCCGGGCTTCGTGGGGGTGAATGCCCAGCGTCGCGTAAATAAAGTCGTACTTCTCCGCCAAGAGAATTCCGCAGTCCACATGCTCAGGACCATCCCCATTGCCGATAGCCACGATAGTCTGGATCCCAGCATCACGAGCCCGAGCAATCACTTGCTCGCGGTCCGCCTCGAACTGCGGGCCATCAAGATGTGCATGAGAATCAATAAACATGGAAAGTCAGACCTCAGACCTTGGACTTCAGACTTCAGAGTTCAGGATTCATCACGAATGGCCGAGGTCCGATGTCCGAAGTCGGGGGTTTCCTACTTCAACCTCGCACCCACCGGCACATCCTCCAAGAAGCCCGCCAGCACAGGCTTCCCGTCGTCCAGCGATGCTGCGACGATCATCCCATTCGATTCCATCCCGCGCAGCTTGCGCGGTGCGAGATTGGCCACGATCACGACTTTCCGACCAATCAAAGTTTCCGGCGCATAGGCCTCGGCGATGCCCGCCAACACCTGCCGCGTTTCGGTTCCAATATCAACCTCGAGCCGCAGAAGCTTATCCGCCTTGGGCACTCTCTCGGCTACTTTTACCAGCCCCACGCGCAGCTCAATCTTGGTGAAATCATCGATCGAAATCTTTTCGCCCGTCGCTGGAACTGCTGCCGGCGCTATGGCTGCCTGAGACGCTGCCGCCGGCGTCACCTTTGCCGCGACGGGCGCCGCGGCCGGAGCTTCTGTCAGCAGTACACCTTTTTGTTCTTCTTCCATCTTCTGCATCCTTTCAATCGCGCTCTTGTCAGCGCGGGGAAATACAGGTTGCACCTCGCCCAGCTTCGTGCTCCGAGGCAGTTGTCCCCAGGACAGGTCGCTTAGAGCAAGCTTCTTGATGTCTCCCAACCCCATCTGCGACCAGATCTTGGCCGTCGCGTCCGGCATCACCGGATGTGCCAGCGCTGTAGCAATTCGTAGAGCTTCCGCCGCTGTATAGAGAACTGTCGCCAGGCGGGAGCGGCTGTCTTCATCCTGCTTCTCGCCCAGCGCCCACGGCTCATTCTCAACGATGTACTTGTCCACCGCCGCAATCAGGGCCCACGCCGCTTCCAGCGCGCGCGAAAACTGGAATTGATCAAACAGCGTCCCAAATTCGCGAATCGTCTTTCGCGCCGCCTCGGCGACAGCATCGTCAGCGGCGGTTTTCGATGCACCGCGCGATGGATACGGCACCTCACCCTTGAAATAACGGTTGATCATGGTCAAGGTCCGGCTGGCCAGATTTCCCAACCCGTTAGCCAGATCAGAGTTATAGCGTTGCACCAGCGCATCGAACGAGAACGATCCATCCTGCCCGAACACCACTTCCCGCAGCAGAAAATAGCGCAATGCATCGGCGCCCAGCACATCGAGAATCGTTTCCGTGCGCACGATGTTGCCGCGCGACTTCGACATCTTGCTTTCTTCAAACAATAGCCATCCGTGGGCGACGATCGCCTTCGGCACCGGCAGCCCCGCCGCCATCAGAAATGCCGGCCAGTACACGCAGTGAAATCGGACAATCTCTTTCCCGATCATCTGCACATCGGCCGGCCAGAATTTCTTGAACGCTTCCTGCGCCCCCGGGTGGGATGAGCCGTAGCCAATCGCCGTGATGTAGTTCGCGAGTGCGTCCAGCCAGACGTAAATCACATGTTTAGGATCGTCCGGCACCGGAATGCCCCAGGTGAACGTCGACCGGCTGATCGAAAGATCGCGCAGCCCCGACTTCACAAACGAGATCACCTCGTTGCGTCGCGCTTCGGGACGAATGAACTCCGGATTCGCATAAAGCGCCAGCAGCTTGTCTTGAAATGTCGAAAGTTTGAAGAAGTAGTTCTCTTCTTTCACCGTTTCGGTGATGCGCCCGCACGTAGGGCAGGGATCCCCCGGCTGCGCGCCATCGACATAAAGCTCATCTGACACGCAATACTGCCCGGTGTAAGTGCCTTTGTAGATGTAACCATTGTCGCGAATCCGGCGGAAAAGTTCCTGCACGCGCTTCTTATGCCGGTCTTCAGTGGTGCGAATGAAATCATCGTTCGAGATGCCCATCCGCTTCCACAACTGGCGGAACTCCCCCGAAATCTCATCGGCATACTGCTGCGGAGTCTTTCCCGCGGCCTGCGCCGCCCGCTCGATCTTCTGCCCATGCTCATCCGTGCCCGTAAGAAAAAACGTCTCCGCGCCCAGCAACCGCTGCCGTCTCGCAATTGTGTCGCACGCAATCGTTGTGTACGCGTGCCCAATGTGTGGGTGCGCATTCACGTAGTAAATCGGTGTCGTAATGTAGAACTTCCGGCTCATAGAGTCTTTAATTTCGCTACCCTTGTGTACCGCTGTGCCTGCCCTGAGCGGAGCCGAAGGGTCCTCTGTGGTTAAGGCTTGTTAGCCGGCCCCAGATACGCTTGCGCGGCTTCCTGCATCACCTGCTTCAGCGGCACATGATGTTCCTCCGCGATGCGCCGGCAATCCTCATACTCCGGAGCGTAGTTGGTGACCGTCCCATTCATGCTCGCGATCTTGATCCTCACGTTACCCCACCGTGTCCCGACGTTCTCCCACCGTCGCGCCAGAGTCCGACGCATCTCGTCGCGCCGGCGCACGCCCAGTGTGGTCGTCTCGGTGAAAATCAGGTGTGTGAGTTTGCTCGCGTCTTCCGGTTTGCACAAAACCGTCAGCATTGTCCCCGGCCGATTCTTCTTCATCTGCACCGGCATGCCGAATGCATCCAGTGCACCTTCTTCAAGTAGCCGGTCCATCACATAGCCAAACACCTGCGGATTCAGATCATCGAGATTGGCTTCCAGCACCGTAATCGTCTCGGATGCGGTCTTCGTAGCCAGCGTGGTCGAGGCCGCTTCACCAATCGTCAACCGCACCACATTCGGATGCCCCGGAAAATCCCGCGATCCCGCACCATAGCCTGATTTCTCAATCTTCATCTCCGGAAAGGCTGCGAAGCGCGAAGCCAGCGTCTTCACGATAGCCGCGCCCGTCGGCGTCACCAACTCCGCCACGATTCCCGACGAATACACAGGCACGTCCGCCAACAACTCCACGGTCGCCGGAACCGGCACGGGAAAAGTCCCATGCGCGCATTCCACCGTCCCGCCGCCGACGTTCAAGGGTGAACAAATAATTTCATCCACCCCCAACGCCTCAGCCCCCACGGCCGCGCAGACGATATCCACCATCGCATCCACGGCACCGACTTCATGAAAATGGACACTCTCAACCGACGTGTTGTGAATCTTCGCCTCCGCCCCTCCCAAAGCCTCGAAGATGGCGAGAGCAGTCTTTTTCGCGTGCTCCGAGATCGAAGCCCCAGAAATAATCTGGCGAATCTGAGGCAGCCCCCGTCCATGCTCGTGGGAGTGTGAATGTGGCGCGGCCGCCTCCGCCCGCGAACTCTCACCAGGGTGAGAATGCGAATGCCCACCATGCTCATGAGAATGTTCAAGTTCATGCCGCTCCCAGTACTCCTCCCGCGGCAGATCCTTCTCTCCATCGACGTAAACATCCACCTTGGTAGCCGAAATCCCGCTACGCACCACGCGCGAAATCTCCAGCTTCGCCATCACGCCGAGTGCCGCCACGGTTTCTTCCAACATCCGCGCCGGAACTCCGGCATCCACCAGGGCGCCCAGAAACATATCGCCGCTCATGCCGGAAAAACACTCAAGGTAAGCTATGCGCATGGAGATCAAAGACTGATTTTTCATCATAGGGAAGCGTGCATCTCGCGTCAAACCAGCTTCCACCGCACGCTCTGCTAAAATCGCTGTCTCCTTAAAGTGCTCCGAGGGAACCCTTGTATCGTTATCTCGAACACCGTCTAGCCCAGCGCATCGTTGAGTTCCTCCGGCTTCGCTATCCTGATGCAACTCTGCCCAAGGTGGTCATCGAGCAGCCTCCTAAGGTGGAGCTCGGTGATTTCGCCATCCCTCTCTTTCCTTTTGCCAAGCCACTACGCACCGCTCCGCTCAAGATTGCCGAGGCTATTCGCGCCGACATCGGACCCATCGAGGGGATTGCCGAAATGCAGGTCGCGCCGCCGGGATATCTGAATGTCAAAATCGATCGGGCCTGGATGGCCGCCGCACTTGCCTCCAACCAAGAACCGCCCGCCGACATCCCCCCGGGAAAAATCCTGGTCGAGCACACCAGCATCAACCCCAACAAGGCCGCCCACATCGGCCACCTGCGCAACGCCATTCTCGGCGATACTTTTGTCCGTCTGCTGCGATTCGCGGGCCGGGAAGTCGACATCCAGAACTACATTGACAACACCGGCGTGCAGGTTGCTGACGTGGTCGTAGGTTTCACGCAGATCGAGAAAGAGTCGCGCGCAGAGATCGAAGCCCTCACGCACGAGCCCCGCTTCGACTACTACTGCTGGGATCTGTACGCCCGCGTCTCGCAGTGGTACCAACAAGACAAACAAAATCTGCAGTTCCGCGCCCGCACTCTGCACGGCATCGAAGACGCGACCAGCGAAACCGCCGCCATCGCCGAGCTGATCTCGACCGCCGTCCTGCGCCGCCATCTCGAAACCATGGAGCGCCTCGACATTGAGTACGACTTCCTTCCGCGCGAAAGCGAAATCCTGCACCTGCACTTCTGGGATGCGGCCTTTATCAAACTGAAGAGTGCAGGTGTGCTCCTTTATGAGAATGAAGGCAAGAACAAAGGCTGCTGGGTAATGCGCCGAGCCGGAACTGGTGATGTGTCGCGGGCGCCCTCGCCGGTGACTGCCGACGCCAGGAGGGGAACCAACAGCCCAGAAACAGACGAGAATGATGACGTGCTCGTCGAGATTCCGCTGAGGCCCGGCGTCGATATTCGGCCATCTGGAATCGCCGAAGAAGACCAAAAGGTAATCGTCCGCTCCAACGGCACAGTCGGCTACGTAGGCAAAGACATCGCCTACCACATGTGGAAGTTCGGCTTGCTCGGTCGCGACTTCGCCTATCGCAAGTTCTACCACTATCCCAACCAGCACGAGTGCTGGATTTCTGCCATGCAAGGCGAGAAAGATCACCCTCATTTCGGAGACGTCGCTGAAATCTACAACGTAATCGACGCCCGCCAGTCCGAAGCGCAAAACACAGTCATCGAAGCCCTGCGCGGACTAGGCCACAACGAAGCCGCCGACCACTACACGCATTTTTCTTACGAGATGGTCGCACTCACGCCGCGCTGTGCCGTCGAACTCGGCTACACGCTAAGCGAAGAAGACAAGATGCGTTCCTACATCGAAGTCTCCGGACGCAAGGGCTTCGGCGTGAAAGCCGATGACCTGCTCGACCAGCTCATCGCCTCGGCTAAGAACGAGGTCGACTCCCGCCATCCTCAGCTCACAGAAGCCGAGCGCCTCTCCATCGCCACACAGATCGCGATCGGCGCCCTGCGTTACTTCATGCTGAAGTTCACCAAACAGTCGGTAATCGCCTTCGACTTCAAAGAAGCCCTTAGCTTCGAAGGCGAGACGGGCCCTTACGCGCAGTACGCCGTAGTCCGCGCCACCAGTATCTTCAAGAAAGCCGCAATTGATCCCGAAACTTTCAGTAGAGACCTTGCGTCCAACGTTTCCCCCGCAAACCTAGCCAAATTCCTGGCGGGCGATAACGCAGATGAATTCTGGGAACTCTGGCTGGCTGCATCGAAAACCTCATATCTGGTCGATCAATGTATCGCTACCACTGAGCCGGCCTACCTTGCCAAGCACGCCTTCCAACTGGCACAACTCTTCAACACGTTCTATCACCGCCATCCCATCCTGAGCGAGCCCGATGAAAAACGAAAGCAGTTCCTGCTGGCCACAGTCGCGGTGGTTCGCCGCGAACTGATCAGCGCGCTCAAAGTCATGGGCGTCACCGTGCCACCAGTCATGTAGAATCCGCAAAGTGTGGCGCGGGCGCCCCGCCCGCGTACCCTTGCCAGAAGACGAACATGCCCGATACGCCGATTCCGTCCACCATTTCCCAATCGTGGCTTAATCGCGCGGTTCGCGTACTCCTTACTCTCATCGTCGCTGTCCTCCTTGTCGGCAGCCTCTACGAGAACATTTCCGAGACCCGCGAGCGCCGCTTCCATCCCATGCCCGGACAACTTGTCGACGTCGGCGGCTACAAAATGCACATCTACTGCACCGGCCAGGGATCCCCCACAGTCATTCTCGATGCCGGCATGGGCGATTCATTCATCTCCTGGCACAAAGTGCAGCCTGAGGTCACAAAGTTCACCCGCGTCTGTTCCTACGATCGCGCCGGCATCGGCTACAGCGATTCCAGCCCGGGGCCCAGCACGAGCAAAGACTTCGCCCAAGAGCTGCACATCCTTCTGCACAACGCCGCAGTCCCTCAACCCTACATCCTCGTCGGTCACTCCATGGGCGGATTCGATGTGCGCCTCTACGCCAGCCTTTATCGCAACGAAGTCGTCGGCATGGTTCTGGTGGATTCTTCCCACCCCGAGCAGCAGAAACGCCTTCCGCCGGAGTTAAGAGATCTCGACGCAACTTGGCTGCGAGAGCAGGAATCTTTTGAATTCACCATGCCCTTCGGACTCCCGCGCCTGCTGGGATTTTGCGGCAACGACGCTGCAATCCGCGCAGTCGACTGTAACTTCCACAGTGTGCGCGAAGGCGTAGCCGAGCTGAAGGCAATCTCCGAGAGCGCCGCTCAAACCGCTACCACCGGCTCACTCGGTGACCTTCCCCTCGTGGTGCTCTCGCACGATCCCGACACGCCCCAACCCGACCTGCCCGAAGACCTGGTCAAGCCCGCCAATGATGCCTGGCAACAGATGCAGGAGGAGCTGTCGCAACTCTCGTCCAGGGGCAAGCAAGTGATCGCGAAGAACAGCGGGCATTACATCCAACTCGACCGCCCAGACCTCGTGATCAAAGCTGTCCGCAGTGTCGTGGACCAAGCTCGTGAAGCGCAACCCGTGCCGTAACCCCAACGTTAGAGAAAAACAATCACCAACCAAACCTGCTAATGTCAGCTTTTTCCGCAGCCGGCTCTACCTGCTCCATCCGGGAGGATGAACATGTCTTGGCCTCGTAGTTGCCGCGGTTGCCGCAATTGTGCAGCGCGGCTCGTTTTCTTTTTGCTGCTGGTGCTATCGAGCATTCTGACGCCGGCGCAAGATCAGCCAAGCCCGCAAGCCGGCCCATCTCAACCCGCCCCCCGTCCCCGCATCGGCCTCGCCCTTAGCGGCGGCGGCGCACGCGGCCTGGCGCACATTGGCGTCTTACTGTGGCTCGAGGAGAATCACATCCCTGTCGATTCCATCGCCGGCACGAGCATGGGTGCCTTGGTCGGCGCCCTGTACGCCACCGGCCGCTCCCCCGCCGAGATGCGCGAGTTCGTCGAAGCCATTCATTGGGATGAAGCCATCGCCAGCGAACCCAGCTATCCCCAACTTTCCTTTCGCCGCAAAGAAGACCGCCGCACCGATCAGATACCATCCAAGCTCGGTCTCAAGAACGGACTGAAGGGTCCCATCGGCTTCAGCGCCGGCCAGGGCGTGGGCTTGCTCCTCGACCGCATCGCGTTCCCCTACTCCACGCTGACCAGCTTCGACGATCTGCCCATCCCTTTTCGGTGTGTTGCCACCGACATGCTCAGCGGCGATGCTGTTGTCCTCAAGGACGGCTCCCTGGCTCAATCTTTGCGCGCAAGCATGGCCATTCCCGGCCTGTTCACGCCAGTGGAACTCAACGGCCAAGTCCTCGCCGACGGCGGTCTGGTCGACAACATCCCCACCGATGTCGCTCGCGAGATGAACGCCAGCATCGTTATCGCCGTAAACATCGCTACGCCGTTGGTCGGACGAAAAGATCTTGAGACCCTCGCTGCCTTTCTCACCCAGGCCGTCGACATCATGACGCTGGGGAACGACCGCCGCGCCCTGCGCCTCGCCGACGCACAGATCGCGCCTAACCTGGGCGCGTTCACCGCCCTGGATTTTTCAAGTGCCGACGAGATCATCCGTCTGGGATATCAAGGCGCGGCCAGCAACGCCGCCGAGTTGCGCAAATACGCGTTGCCGGACGACGAATGGCAGCAATACCTCGCCCAGCGCGAAGCCCGAAAACGCCAGCCTGAAACTTCCGCGGACGTTCTTCAAGTCTCCGGTGTAAGTGGAGACGAGCAGAGGCACCTGCAGCGGCGGCTTCAGCGCTTTCTCCATCAGCCCCTCGATCTGGATCAACTCGACACGCGCCTGACGCGCATCACCGGCGACGGCCAGTTCGAGAGCCTGGGCTATGAAGGCTTCGTGCAAAACGGCGTTGCCGGTCTGCGCGTCGTAGCTCAGCCGAAGAATTACGGTCCGCCGTTTGTGGATCTGGCGGTCAACGTCGACGGCTCCGGCGTGGCCGCCTTCGATTTCTCCGCCGGCGCCCGCATCACCTTCATGGACGTCGAACATCACAGCGGAGAATGGCGCAACGACCTCCTGCTCGGCTCCAGCAACCTGGCTGCCTCGGAGTTCTACCAGCCCCTGGGTAACACCCATCTCTTCGTCGCGCCTTACGCCTTCGCTTCGAAGCTTCCCCGCAACGAGTTCGACGGCGAGACTCGCGTAGCTGTCTTCGGCGACGAACGCGCCGGCGGCGGTCTCGACTTCGGCTACAACACCGGCCGCCGCAGCGAACTCCGCTTCGGTTACGAGATCTTCAGCGGCAAGCTCGCACCCCTGATTGGCAGCGCCGGACTCCCCACAGTGAGTGGCAGCACCGGAGAATTCCGCACGCGCTACGTCTGGGACGGCCAGGATAGTCCCGCAGTTCCCAGCCGTGGCACACACATAGTTGCCAATCTGTCGCGCGTGCTGCAAAGCCCTGGCCTGGCTCATCCCATCGACCAACTCGACGTGCAAACCTCCACCTTCATTCCCACGGGCCCCAAAACCTCGCTCTTTTTTCTGGCTTCAGGTGGGACCACCTTCCACGGCACAGCAGGTCCATTCCAGGTTTTTACCCTGGGCGGAGCGTTCCACCTCGGTGCCTACCTTCCCCAGGAATTCGTCGGCAATCACTACGCATACTCTTCTCTGGGATTCCGCCGCGACCTCTACCACTTGCCGCAACTCGTCGGCGGCAAGATCTACTGGGGCGGATGGTACGAGGCCGGTAGCGCCTTCAATGATCCCGGCACGGTTGTGGTCCGCGGGACGTTCAACCTAGGTTTCATCGCCGATACGATCGTGGGTCCCATCGCATTGGCGGGCAGCGTAAGCCCCACGGGACAGTCGCGGGTGAACTTTTCTATCGGACGGCTGTTTTGACGTGTTTGCAGCGTGCGGCCGGTATGGCAAACTAATCCTTTCGCGTCATTCTGGAGTTCTGACAAACTGAGGTCACACCGAATGTGTAGGAATATCAAGACCCTCTTTAACTTCGATCCGCCAGTCAATGCCGAAGAGATTCGCGCAGCGTCGCTGCAGTTCGTGAGAAAGATCAGCGGCTTTAACAAACCATCGAAGGCCAACGAGGCTTCGTTCCTGGCCGCGGTCGATGAAGTCGCCGCCATCTCCGCCCGTCTTCTCCATTCGCTCGAAACTAACGCGCCGCCGAAAAATCGCGAAGAAGAAGCGGCAAAAGCGAAGGCTCGCGCCGCGGAGAGATTCGGCGCGTGAGCGTATCAACGCCCGCAAGTCGTCGACGCTTCGTGCAAGTTGCTAAAACTGGCTGTCAGTTGTTGATATTATCTTCTGGATATAGTTGACTAGCACTGCCTCGCCCCAACTTCACCAGACGCGACCGTTTCTCGTGAGGACCTGATGAGGCACCGTGCCGTCCCTTTACTTGCGTTTGTAGGCGATTTTCCTGCTTAGGAAATGAGATTTCCTGTGGAGTTTGGAACCCCCAGTATTGGTCCTCCAGTGCTCTTGTCCTTCAATATCTTCCAGTTACAGTAGATTCAATGCCTTAGGCGGAGCGTCCTCGCGGCGTGCAACGCTCCCAGGGTAGCGACCATCTAAGTTATTGAAAAGCAAATAGAACGGGGGTCGACCTTATGAAAAAGAACTTTATCAGAAGCAAAGTTCGTTTAAGCGCCATCCTCATCATGTTATTGGCGACGACGTTCGCGGTTGCGGCTCCCAAAGCGCCGAAGGTGAACGCTCCGCAAAGTGTTCCAGCGTTTCCCGGGACGCTGGTAAACGCTCGCTTCGTATACGTCACCAGCTACGACGGCGATCAGTTCGATCCCAACCTCTTTCCTGAAGACCGGCAAGCCATCAGCACAGTGCAGGAGGCGCTCCAGAAATGGGGGAAGTTCATCCTGGTGTATGAGCCGCACCAGGCCGACATCATCCTGATGGTCATGAGCCGCCCGTCTGAAGACGTCCTGGCGGTTTACGATGCGCACGGCTGGCCGCAGAATCAATACCTGTGGCGCATGACCGGTCGCGGCGGCCTGCAGCCGAGCGAAACTCCGCTGATCACGAATCTGCAAAAAGCCTTCGAACAGGCAACGGCAAAGTAAAGGCAAATTCGGCCACGGGTCTACATTACCGATTGTCACCGATACTTTTCGGAAGACTGAGTTTGGGTTCGTCTATCCGTGACGATCAGTGAAAATCCGCGGCCGATTTCTTGCGCGAGCTAATTGTTCCTGCCGGCGATCATCAGACCCGCTCCAACCACGACTAGAACGATGCTCATGACCGGCGGAACCCTCTGATCGTCGTGCGTCGTGATGCCCACATGCGCGTCGCCGATATTGACGCCGTGATGTTCGGCATGCGGGAAAGGCACAAAAAAGGAAAGCACGCCCAGCACCAGCACTACGACTCCAACTAGCATTAGAGCTTTCAAGGAATGCCTCCAAAACCAGATTTGCCGGAAGCGAATTAAACCCTTCCGGGCGCATTAAGATGCCGGTCGTAGCGAAATGGCTGTGAAGAAAGCGCACCCTTGTCTGTGAGAGCTCTTAGACCGAAAGTCCCCAATTCGGTTCCCCTAACTCGCGAAGCCCTTCACGAACTCAACCAGGCTGCGCAGCGCAATTCCTGATGGGCCTTTGGCGATCCACGGCTTTTGATCTTCCATCCAGGCTGTGCCCGCGATGTCGAGATGAATCCACGGAGTGTCTTCGGCGAACTCTTTCAGGAACATGGCTGCGTTGATGGCGCCGCCCCAGCGTCCGCCGGAATTGACGATGTCGGCGATACTTGACTTGATGTTCTCTTTGTATTCGTCATCGAGCGGCAACCGCCACATTTTCTCGCCCGCTTCGTTGTTGGCTTTGTGGAAGCGCTCGTACATAGCATCGTCGTTGGCCCAGATCCCGGCATTGGCGTAACCGAGGGCGACGACGACTGCGCCGGTAAGCGTGGCCGCATCCACCAGATGAGTGCAGCCGAGTTGGCGCGCGTAGAACAGACCATCCGCCAGGACGAGTCGGCCTTCGGCATCAGTATTGATGATCTCAATGCTTTTTCCTGACATGGCGATCTGCACATCGCCGGGCTTCTGTGCTTTGCCCGAGGGCATGTTCTCCGTGGCGCACACGATGCCGATGACCTTCACTTTTGGCTTCAGCAATGCGATCGCGCGCATCGCTCCGATCATGGTCGCACCGCCGGCCATGTCATATTTCATCTTCTCCATGCCGTCCGCGGGCTTGATCGAAATGCCGCCGGTATCAAACGTGATTCCTTTGCCTACAAGACCCAAGACTGGTTTTTCCGGGGCGCCGCCGGGCTCGTATTTCATGACAATCAGCGCGGGAGGCTCGTCAGAACCCTGGGCCACGCTCCAGAACGCACCCATCTTCATTTCTTTGATCTTGTCGGCGCCATACACCTCACACTTGAGGCCGACTTCCTGACACATTTTCTTGGCGCGGTCGGCCAGAATCGTCGGAGTCATTCGGTTCGAGGGTTCATTCACCAGATCGCGCGTGAAGTTCTGCGAGTCGCCAATGATCTGCGCTTGGTTAGCGGCCTTTTCGAGCGCCGATTTGTCACCGGCAGTGACGATGGTGAGCGCATCGATCTTCTGATCTTTACGATCGCTGCGATAGTAATCGGGATCGAAGTTGCCGACCAGAGCGCCCTCAACAATCGCGTTCACCGCTTCTTCCGCGGGAATGCTGGGTGGAGCGACGAAAGCAAAGCTGCGGATTCCGCGCGACTTAAGGGTTCGCACAGCGGCTCCCGCGATGCGGCGCAGATCGTAGCTGGAAAACTTCTTTGCCGAACCAGCGCCGATGAGCAGCAGGCGCTTCGCTTTCACTCCAACAGGTTTGTGCAGGAGGTTGATTTCAAATGGCTTGCCCGTCAATTCACCGCTCGCGAGCAGATCAGCGGCGGCGGACTGGACAGCTGCATCGCCAGTCGCCAGCTTGAGCTGAGGTTTTGCGTCCTTATGCTTGTCTTTTTGTGCCTGATCAATCTGGTCTTTTTCGGAGTGATCCAGCACGACGGCAACGAGAGATTCGGTTTCGAGTTGAGCGGGTGTAGAGAAAGAGATTGTTGTTTTCATGGTTGTCTTGAAATGATCAGGTGACAGTCCAGTATCGTCGGCAAATGGGGCCGAGCGCAAGCGCGAGAAGATAGTTCGACATGTTAGAATCTCCCCCGGTATTAAAGAGGTGGGGCTCCATGAAGATCCGGTGGCTGATTTTGTTCTTCCCTTTGGCTTCCGTGATCGTGCTTTCACTCCTGGTGAAGCAACACGCGGCGAAGGTGGCTCCTCCGCAAGGAGCGCGGCCTGCCCCGGTGGCAGCTTCCAAATAATCTGACGCGCGAGATTCATCACAACTTGAATACTGCTCCTTTTCTTGAAGCAGGCTAGAGCAAGACGATCGTGATTCCGCGATTGCGGCGGCCAAGGTCGGAGTCGCTCTTGAGTTCGGGGTGCGATTGCAGAAGTTTCCAGGCAGCGTCGTCTGACTTCGACCAATTCTCGCCAAAGATGCAGACGCGAATCTGACCGTCTTGCGTCATCTCCAGCAAACGCTTTTGCACTGCGACGCGAATGTCGCCGCCCGCGCCGGTTGAGCCGTAGCCGTGGATCAACTTCAAGAGCGTCGTCTTTTCGTTCTGCGCGAGGGACAGTTCGCGGTCGAGGCGCTGCAGTGCATCACGGATAAGCGGCATGTCGGACTTGAGGTTGACGGTTTTGATGGGGCAATCCAGATCAAAAAAATTTCGGATACCTTTAGTTAAAATATCTGGAATCAATGAGTTGGGAAGGGGTGACTTGGTGTCGATCTGGCTAAAATATTGGAAACAGGTAACTTGCCCGCAAAATATTACAATTAAACGACTTAGGGCCGACCGTTTACTCCAAGTTCCCTAGAATCAGTGGGGGAACCTGTAAAATATTCCCTGCGCTGGAGTTATCTCTGTGCTATTCGGTTGTCAAAGAACTAATGCGTATAGAAAATTGTTGCAGCATGGAGGATCGAAGTCAAGGGAATTTGATTGCTGAAATTAGCGGCGCTTTTATTTCAGGTTTGAGTCTCCCTCACTCCGTTAGGGGTCGGGTCCCATTCCGATCCTAATTATCGCGCGAGGCGGGGAAACATCGGCGTCAGGATATGGACTGGCGACCGGCGATTGCCGGAAGCGTCTATCAAACCGGAAACCGGTCGTTGCACGCCGATCGAGTGTATCTCGCCCAGCAGCGGATCCGAAGTGACTCTGGCGCTGCGCATCGAGCTGTCATTGTCCGAGCGCGGCATCGCGGCCACAGCTGCCGATTGAGCCGGACTCCCATAGACTGGAATGCGTTCCCAGCTACGCAGGTTATTCAGCTGCGAGCCGCGGAACGGGATAGCGCTCGAACGCTCTAACCCTGCAAGCACATTCGGCTTGAAGATTGGGGGGTCTCCTGTGAGGCGACGACGCACGCCGCTGCTGAAAAACGGCCGCTTGTTGCTGGCTGCTGTTGGCTTCGCGCCGGCAGTAACCTTCACGATTTCGTCGACAGGCAGCGCCCCACTCGGATCCCGCACAACCGCCGTTCCCGAGGCCACCGTCAGCACCACCCCCGTAGCGGTGTAGGTCACATTAAAATGCAGGCTGGAGCTGATGGCGATCTCGCTGTTGCTGAACTTGCCAGTCACGCTGCTGGCCGTCAGCACTGTGAACTTCTCCCCCAACGTCAGGCTCGCCTGGAAAGCGGTAGCGACGGTGAAGTTGATCGTCCCCGCCAGAGCTGCAGCGCCCGTGACTTTGAGCTGGCTGAAGCCTGTGCCTGCCGCCGTTCCGTTGATGAATCCCGTCATCGTGCCGGTGGCCAGTTGCGTATATTTGCCGGTAATCGAAAGCAGACCTGCTAATCCGCTGTCCCCGGCATTGATAGTGGCAACAGTACCGCTGGCATTGCCTACGGAGAGGTTCCCCTGCACTGTGCCGGCGCCCAGAATTGTTCCGCCGGTAACACTGGCCGAACCGGTGGTACCGCCAGACAGGGTTCCGTCGACCGTTGTCGTACCGGCAGTCTGGTGGTAGCTGTGACTCGTTCCGCCTACCGTCAGGGTGCTGCCCTTCGCTACATCCACTGTCCCCGAGTTTGTGAAGTTGCTGGTGGCCGACGTCGTCAGCGAAGCGTCATCCGCCAGAGTCAGGCTCTTGGTATTGGAAGCCAGCGCACCCAGCGCGTTCACCCCGTTGGAGTTGATGGTGCCACCTTCCAGCGTCAGCGTGGAGGAGTTGGTCGTGACACTGATGCCTGCGGTCGTCAGATCGAGATTGCCTCCCAGCACGATTGTGCCGCCGGAAAGAGTGCTGCCGCTGATCTGCGTTAGCTTGGCGGCTGTGAAGCTGTCCCCGGCGTCGATGGTCAGTGTGCCAGTGTTGCTGAAGCTGGCCGCCGTGGTCGAAACATTGTTGCCGGTGCCCGCAATGGTCAGGTTCTTGGTGTTACTGGCCAGTCCCGCCAGCACATTCGCAGGGCCTATCATAGGAGGGTCCTGGGCAATAATGGTGCCTCCCGCCAGCGTCAAGTTGGCGGAGTTGGTCGTGATGTTGAGGGTGCCCGAGGTTACATTCAGATTGCCGCTTAGTACGTACGTGCCCCCCGACAACGTCTGGGCCGGGAAAGTACCCGTAACTTGCGTCAGCTTCGTAGTCGTGAAGCTGTCCCCGGCATCGATGGTCAGTGTGCCAGTGTTGCTAAAGCTGGCCGCCGTGGTCGAAAAACCGTTGCTGGTTCCCGCGATGGTCAGGCTGCCGGTGTTGCTGGCCAAGCCCGCCAGCGCATTCGTGCTGTTGGCGTTCTCGATGGTCCCGCCCGCCAGAGTAAGGTTGGCCGCGTTGGTGGTGATGTTCTGGGTCGCTCCGGACAGGCTAAGATTGCTCCCCAACACGTAGGTTCCCGCCGTCAGCGAGCCGCCGCTGATCTGCGTCAGCGAGCCCACCGAAAAAACTACTACACCCGGAAGAAGGGTCAGCGAGCCCGTGTTACTGAAGGCGCCCGCATCGCTAATGCCCTCGTCCGCGCCGAGAGTCAGCGAGCCAGTGGAAGTGATGCTGGTCAACCCCGCCAGCATGTTGCTGCTCGTCGTGGTGTTGAACAGCTCGCTGTCGTTTAGTTCGATCACAGTCGCCGAGAGAGTCTTGATGCCGTTGGGCCCGCCCGCCCAATTAATGTTGTTTTGGTTCGCGATGTAGGTTCCACCGGTCAGCGTACCGGTGGTCTGATTGTCGTTGGTAAAGAAGGTGGTTCCCGGTCCTTCGATCGTCAAATCGCCGCCGTTCGCTTCCAGCGTCCCGGTATTGTGGAAGTTTACGGCGCTGGCGTTGATGAAGCTGGTGCCGCCTACTGACTCGATGAGTCCCGTCGTACTCGTGTTCAGCGTAGCGCCCTGAATGGCGGAGTTGTTCATTAGCAGCGTCGACGCCCCGGTCAACGTCACCGCTCCCCCGGCGATTGTGGTTCCGGTCAGACTCAGCGTACTGGCGTTGGCCGAGATCGTTCCTCCCGTGTTGACGATCGGCTGCGTGAACTCTTGCGGCCCCATGTCTACCAACTGCAACGTCGCCCCACCCGTCGCTTCGATCGTCCCCGTGTTCGTGACCCCTCCGCCAGCCTCAATCGTCATCCCCGCACTGGCGTTCGCATTGATCGTCCCTGAGTTCACCAGCGTCAGCGGGCCGGTGGCGAGTGCTGGTGCCCCAATTTGGCCTGCCCCCGAAATCGTCTCCTCGTTGTTCAGCAGGGCCAACCCAGCCCCCACAGAAATAATGAAGTTGTTGACGTTGTTCGACATGGTGAGCTTGCCCCCGCCGCTCAGGGTTATGTCCCCATCCACCAGCAGTTCCGCGGTGCTCGTGGTGCCCCCAACCGGAGCCAGATTGATGGTGCCGGCGTTGCTGATGTTGCTTGCCAGCGTCAGGTACCCACCGTCATTGATCGTCCCCTTGTTGCTGATGTTGCCTGCCAGCGTCAGCAGTCCGGTGTGATCGATTTCGATCGTCCCTCCCGCGGGGTTGTTGATTGTCCCTTCCAGCGTGTTAAAGCCGCCGGCCTCGATCGTCCCGGTCGCGCTGTTGGTCAACGTCACGCCCTCGATCGTCGAGCCGCCCAGCTCCAGCGTCGCAGCGCCGGTCAACGTCACCGTTCCCCCGTTGATCGTGGCACCGCTTACTATCAGCGTACCGGCGTTGGCCGAGATCGTTCCCCCCGTGTTGATGATCTCCATCTCGGCTGTCGACCCCGTGTTGGTCAACTCCAACGTCGCCCCACCCGTCGCTTCGATCGTCCCCGTGTTCGTGACCCCTCCGGCAGCATCAATCGTCATCCCCGCACTGGCGTTCGCATTGATCGTCCCCGAGTTGGCTAGCGTCAGCAGTCCCTCGCCAAGTGCTGGCGCCCCGATTTGGCCTGCCCCCGAAATCGTCTCCTCGTTGAGCAGCGTGTTGTCGCCAGAAATGCTGTTGTTGGCGTTGTTCGACAGGATGAGCTTGCCGCTGCCGCTCAGGGTTATGGTCTGCCCACCCGCCGGAGTTCCTACCACCAGGTTGGTGGTGCCCCCCGATGAGTTCAGCGTGATCGTGCCGTTGTTGGTGATGTTGCCGCCCACGGTCAACGTGACGCCGTTCAGAATGGTCGCTGAGTCGCCGGCGTTGCTTAGGGTGAGAGTGCCGATGTTGAAGCTTTGGTTCACATCCGTGGCGGCGGTGGTTAGGTTGATCAGGATGTTTTCATCGTTCTTGATCGCGCCATCGTTCCAGTTGCCGGCGTTGCTCCAGTTGCTGTTGCCGCCCTTGCCCGTCCAGGTGTCGTTCTGCGCCGAGGCCGCGCGGTCGAAGCTGAAAAAGGCTGCGAGCAGGCAAAAAACAGTAATCCAAAGAGTGGCTAGACGAGAGGACGCTGGGCGCATGTGAGACTCCATAGAAGGGATTTTGTCGGACTGTTAGCCAGCGCTGGCCTTTCAGTCTCTACTTGTTCCCAGGGCTTGAAGTAATGCGATGAAGACTACCCGGAACGGGCTGAAATTTTAGTTCAGGCAAAGGGATTGTCAAGATGAAAAGTCTTGCAATCCGGACGTCTTGCAATCCGGACGTCCTGCAATCTGGCTTTTCGCCTGGCTTGGGATCCTTCGCTCCGCCTGAAGAACGGCTGCGCTCCGGATGACTCGGCATGATGGGGCATCCGCTTTCGGTTTCGGAGTCGGAGGCTTAAGAACTTAAGATCGGTTGCGACTGCAAACTGCTGAGTCTCTTGTGGTTGTGGGATTTTCGGGTTCGGCGAAACTTAATTTTGCAGCCTGGGTTCAGCAAGGGTAGGAAGCACCGAGACTCACCCTCCCAAGGAGTATCCAAATGTCCCCACGTCTATGGCTCGTCGCAATCGCTCTTCTGTTTCTTGCAGGGGCGCAAATGCCAGAATCGGCCGCACAGTCCAGCCCGGCTTTCTCGAGTGGGCAGCCCGAGGCGCAGCCGCCGAGCGGGGCGCCGGTAGCGGCATCCGCGAGCACTGCGTCCGCCTCAGTAGCACCTGCCACGATGGACGAGGTGGTGGACCGCGCGATCGAGCGGGAGCACGCCCTGATGGAAATGCTGAAGAGTCGCACTCCGTTGGTTGAGACCTACCTGCAAAATCTGAAGTTCGATGCGAAAACCGGTGCGGCACCAGTGCAAGACCATTACTTCCTTGGGCGCATGGATCTGGGCGAAAGCCTGGACCGAAGGGACTATCTCTCCAAAGACACTAGCTTTGAGAGCCACCTATTGGGCGGCTTTACCAAGTTGTATAAGTTCGAATACAAGCCCATGGGTTTCTCATGGATGATCTACGCCGACCGCGACGAGTTCAATCGTCAAACCTACGATTTCAAGTTTGTGCACCGCGAGTTCCTGGGTGATGTCCGCTGTATGGTCTTCGAAGTGTCGGCCAAACAAGGCACGGGCAAAGGCCGCTTCCGTGGCCGAATTTGGGTGGAAGACCAGAATTACAACATTGTGCGCCTGAATGGCTTTTATGAACCGCGCCCGCGCAACGCTTACTTCTTTCACATGGATAGCTGGCGATTGAATCTGATCCCCGGCTACTGGGTACCGGCCTACATCTACAGCGAAGAAGGTGATTTCAGCTACCGTTCAAAGGCCCAGGCCACCTTCAAGGCGCAGACCCGGCTCTGGGGTTATGACGTACAGAAGGGCGGCCAGAACAGCGAATTGACGCAGGTTCTGGTAGACCAGACGGTGAAGGATGAAAGTGCGTCGGCACAGGATGCCTCTCCGGTGCAAGCACAGTGGCGATGGCAGCAGCAGGCCGGAGACAACGTGATCGAGCGGCTACAAAATGCCGGCCTGCTTGCTCCGGCGGGCGAAGTGGACAAGGTGCTGGAGACGGTTGTGAACAATCTGCTGGCCACCAACAACCTCGAACTGCCGGGCCCGGTGCACGCTCGTGTGATGCTGACTTTGCCACTCGAGACATTCAGCGCGGGCAACACCATTGTGGTAAGCCGCGGCCTGGTGGACGTACTGCCGGATGAATCGAGCCTGGCCATGGTGCTTTCGCGCGAACTGGCGCACATCATCCTGGGGCACAACTTCGGCAGCAAGTACGCCTTCAACGATCGCATGTTGTTCTCGGATGAATCCACTTACCAGAACCTGGGCTTCAGGCACGCTCCTGAGGAGGAAACTGCTGCTGACGCGAAGGCTATGGAGTTGCTGAAGAATTCACCGTACGCAGAGAAGCTGAATGCGCCAGGACTGTTCCTGCGCGAGGTGGCGGCGCGAGGGCCGGCGCTTTCCGCGCTGCTGACGCCACATCTGGGCACTGGCTTCACCGACCGTAAGGGCGCCATCGATCGTATGGTGGTGTTGATGAACGCTGCTCCGGCGCTTGATGCCAACAAACTGGAGCAGAGGGCAGCCCTGCCTTTGGGCGGCCGCATCAAGCTCAACCCGTGGGATGATCGTGTGGAGTTGATGAAGACCACGCCGGTGGGCATCACCTCGGCGCGGCAGAAGATGCCGCTGGAAGTGACACCATTTTCTCCTTGGCTTACCCGCGCAGGAGCGGCCGTCAATCCGACCGCTACGGCGAACGCTGTGAACCCGACTCCAAACGATTAGAAAAGAAAACGGTGAAGGCAAGGGAATCAGTTCTCCACTGTTGAAATTCTCCATCGCACTCATCGACCCAGCCAGCCTGGTTTTGAGTGTGAGCGCCTGATTGCAAAAGTTAGCTCCACCACTCGGTGATATTGCCGGTTGCTGAAATCGTGTCCGTAAGATTACTGTGGGCATGATGATCTCGATTCGGCCTGCAACAGAGCACGACGCAGTCGCAATCTCGCACGTGCACGTCCAGAGCTGGCGGACTACCTACGCTGGCATCGTCCCCGCGGAATACCTCGCCACTTTGGGCGAGGCAGAGCGTGTGCTTCTGTGGCGGGACTGGCTCACCCGTGACATACCGGTCTATATCGCCGATCTGGACGGAGAGATTGTGGGCTTTATCAGCGGAGGGGCGATTCGTGAGCCCAACCAGGCATACGATGCTGAGTTGTATGCGATCTATCTCTTAGAGCAGGCACAACGACAAGGGATCGGAACCGCTCTTCTTAAAGAACTTGCAAAATCGCTGTTGGATAAAGGTTTCACAGGCATGATCGTTTGGGTACTGGAAAAGAATCCTTCGAGAAACTTCTATGTGAGATCGAGCGCCCAGGCCGTCACAGCCAAAGGCATCCAAATTGGCGGTGTGACGCTGTCTGAAGTATCCTATGGCTGGCCCGACCTACACGCGATCGTATCGCCCAAATGATCCCAATCCCCGGGTTTCTGGGCTGACAGCAGGTTCCAGCGATACGGTTGCGTCAGAATGACAATCTATCTCTTTGGGCTTTTGGATAGCAGGACGACTTAACTAAGCCATGTCGCCCCCCGGAACTTGTTCCGGCGCCGAGGGGCTTACCAGGACTTACTTCCTGAGCTAGCATGGGCCGCCCCTCCGGGGCTGCTATGCTTTCCGGCTCCGGCTGATGGCTTCTCTGGCTTCCTTGTCCGCCGTCCGGCGGCGCTCGGTTTCGCGTTTATCCCAGAGCTGCTTGCCTTTGGCCAGGGCTAGTTCGACCTTTACCTTTCCGTTCTTAAAATACATGCGGACGGGGATCAGGGTCAGGCCTTTTTGTTGGGTCTTGCCGATCAGCTTGCGGATTTCTTCCTTGTGCATGAGCAGCTTGCGGGTGCGCAGAGGGGCGTGGTTGTGGATGTTGCCGTGCTCGTAGGGGCCGATGTGGGCATTGAGCAGCCAGAGTTCGCCGTCCTTGACCAGGCCGTAGGCGTCCTTGAGGTTGGTCAGGCCGCCGCGGACGGATTTGGCCTCGGTTCCGGTAAGAACCACGCCACACTCAAATTTTTCCAGCAAGAAATAGTTATGAGAAGCGATCCTATTAACAGCGGCATCGCGCTGTCCGGATGCCGTAGGTTCGCGGCGTGGCGATTTCTCAGGGCTGGGCTTGGTTTGGTGTGTGGATTGGCGGGGCATGGGTGGTTGCGGCTTTATCTTAACAGCGTGAGGCAACATCGTGAGGCGGCTTCCGGCATGCGGCTTTCGGAAACCCCGAGGCTGAGAACCGGAGGCCGAGTTCTTGAAGACGACCTCCTTTTGGACTAACACCAAAGAGTGTAACTGCTGCGGGTGCAATCACATGGGGAGAGGCGAGACCCGATGCTATAATCGCAACAAAACCGCCTTGTTGCGGCGGTGGAGTGCAGCGTTCACGCGAATCCCGGGTTCGCTGGCGGATGGGGTAAAGACTGCTTATCCGGCGAAGATCTTGCAGGAAGAGGAATAGAGAATGAGACGTCTGATGCCTGCGGTCGCAGTGCTGCTGGTTGTGTTCGCCATATTGCCTGCCATCGCCGATAAGGCCAAGTCTGCCTACGATAAAGGCCAGGACGCCGAGGCGCGGGAGAACTTTGAAGCCGCTTACAACTTCTACAAGCAGGCTTACGACCTGAAGCCGAAAGATTTGCGCTATAAGTCATCGTTCGAGCGCTTACGCTTCAAAGCGGCCGCGACCATCGTTCATCACGCCCAGGGACTCCGCGATGAGGGCAAACTGCAGGAGGCGCTGGCCGAGTTTCAAAAAGCGGCGCAGATCGATCCGTCGCTTTTCATCGCGCAGCAGGAGTTGAAGCGCACGTTGCAGATGATTAACGATGCCAGCAATCCTCCGCCGCAGGCTGCCGGTCCGCCGAACCAACTGGAAAAGAAGATCAGGGACGCGCCAGGTCCGGTAGAGCTTGCGCCCATCTCGAACGTCCCTATCACGGTGAAGCTCACTGAAGATACCAAGGTGATTTATCAAACGGTGGGGCAGTTGGCCGGGATTAACGTGCTTTTCGATCCGGATTACACTTCACGGCGCATTAAGGTTGAACTGAATGGAGTGACGCTGGAAGAGGCGTTGGAGATTACCGCGCTGGAATCGAAAACCTTCTGGCGCCCGGTGACCGCAAACACGATCTTTGTGGCGCAGGACAATCCCGCCAAACGCAAGGAACTGGAGCAGAGCGTCCTCAAGACCTTTTATCTTTCGAACATTTCGCAGCCCACCGAGTTGCAGGATGTGGTGAACGCGATTCGCGCCGTGCTGGATGTGCAGCGCGTGCAGCAGTTGCTCTCGCAGAATGCGCTGGTGGTGCGGGGCACGCCCGACCAGATCGCACTGGCCGAAAAGCTGGTCGACGACCTGGATAGGGCGCGTCCGGAAGTGGTCGTTGATATCGCAGTATTGCAGGTGAGCAAGGACAAATCGCGCACTCTGGGAATGAACTGGCCGACCAGCGCCACCGTCGCCTTGCAGAGCAACATCAACACTGCGACTGCCACGACAAACAGTACCACGGGCACGACCACCACGCCTTCGTCCAACGGCGGGTTGGAGCTGAATACCTTGGGCAACCTGAACGCTACCGATTTTCAAGTGACGATTCCTTCCGCCAACCTGTCGGCGGTGATGAGCGACAGCGACACCAAGACGTTGCAGAATCCTCAGGTTCGCGCGCTCGATAATCAGAAAGCAACGCTCAAGATCGGCGAACGCGTGCCGGTGGCTACAGGATCATTCCAGCCAGGAATCGGCGGCGTGGGCATCAACCCGCTGGTGAATACCCAGTTTCAATACCTGGATGTGGGCGTGAACATTGACGTGACGCCGCACGTGCACGCTGACCGGGAAGTGACTCTGAAGATCTCGATGGAAATCTCCTCGGTGATAAATCAAGCAAGCATCGGCGGCATCAGCCAGCCCATCATCGGCCAGAAGAAAATCGAACACGAAATCCGGTTGAAGGATGGGGAATCAAGCCTGATCGGCGGGATATTTGACGATTCGCAGACCCGGGCGTTGAGCGGCATTCCGGGCTTGGCGCAGATTCCAATTTTGAGATATCTCTTTGGGCAGGTGACTCAGGATAAGTCGCAGGACGAGACCGTCTTCGCCATCACTCCGCACATCATCCGCGGAAACACGATCAGCGAGTTGAACCAGCGGCAGATTGAGATCGGGACCGCGAACACGATTGTGTTGCGGCACGTCAACCGTGTCGCCGTGCCGGCTGCGCCCGCTGCACAACCGCAGGCGCCGGGAACCCAACCGCCGGCGCCGGGAACCCAACCGCCGGCCAATCAGCCGCCGGTTAGTTCTCCTGCAAGTCCGACTCCGAACCAGGCTGCCAATCCTGCGGCGAATCCTGCTGCGAATCCGGCGGCGCCGGGGGGCACGAACTTCCTGTTTGATCCGGGGCAGATCACCGCGGTGAAGGGGAACACCTTTGTCGTGAACCTGCTGATTTCGGGAGCGCAGAATGTTTATTCCGTGCCTGTGCAGATGAACTACGATCCGGCCAAGCTGCAGTTGGTGAACGTTTCTAACGGCGGGTTCCTTTCGCAGGATGGGCAGGCTGTGGCCCTGGTGCACCGCGAAGATGAGACCACCGGAACTTTGCAGATTACCGCCACGCGACCGCCGGGAGCGGGAGGAGTTTCTGGGCAGGGTGCAGTGGTCACCCTGACATTTCAAGCGAAGGCCAGTGGACAGTCTCCCCTGACCATTACTCGGGGTGGAGCGCGGGATCCTGGGCAGCAGGCCATCACGGTGAACGGAGCACAGGCGTCGGTGACCGTGCAATAGGATTGTCGCGCGGTCTCCTCAATCCGGTATTTCAAAATGAAGCTACACAGATTTCATCGCGGGCGGAGGGCCAGACCCGAGCGGGGCTTTACGCTCCTCGAGTTGATCATCGCCACCGCCATCCTGGTGGCTCTCTCAAGCCTGGCGGTGCCGCTGGCGCGTGTGACAATCCAGCGGGAGAAAGAGCGCATGCTCCGAAACGATTTGTGGGAGATGCGTGACGCCATCGACCGCTACAAAGACGCAGCCGACCGGCAAATGTTCCGAACCAAGGTCGATAGCCAGAATTATCCGCCTGATCTCGAAACGCTGGTGAAAGGCGAAGATGTGCAAGGCAAGAAGGTTCGCTTCCTGCGCAAGATTCCCACCGATCCCATGACCGGCACCACGGAGTGGGGCCTGCGCTCGATGCAGGATGATCCGCAATCGGACTCGTGGGGTGGGCAGAGCGTGTTTGATGTTTTCACTAAATCGCAGGGCACGGCTCTGGATGGCACGAAGTACAAGGACTGGTAAATGGCAAGACGGCTGAAACGCGGGCGCAGCTTCGGGTTCACGTTGCTCGAAATGATGATCGTCATCATCATTATGGGCATCCTGCTGTCGATCGCGCTCCCCATTTATAACCAGGCCCTGGTGCGATCGCGCGAGGCTGTACTGAAAAACGACTTGTTCGAACTGCGCAAGCTGATCTCGCAGTACACGCTCGACAAACAAAAGGCCCCGCAGTCGCTGGATGATCTGGTGTCTGGCGGCTATATCAAGGCCATCCCCAAGGATCCGATGACTGGTGAAACGAACTGGGAAGTGGTGCAGGAAGATGTGCTTCTGACCGTGGACCAGCAGGATCCTGGCATTGACGACGTGAAGTCGGCGTCCACTGCGACCTCCAGCGAGGGCTCGTCGTACCACGATTGGTAGTTCGGTTTGTAGTCCTTCCAACGTTGAATACTTCCGCACTCAACAAGTAACATCTATTTATGCCCGTCGAAACTGAGATTCAGGCTCCCATCTCCATTCGTGCGCCCCGCGGGAACTCCATCACCTGCAAAGGTTGGCAGCAGGAAGCCGCCATGCGCATGCTCATGAACAATCTCGACGAAGAGGTCGCCGAGCGTCCGCAGGACCTTGTCGTGTACGGCGGAACCGGTCGCGCGGCGCGGAGTTGGGAAGCCTACCATGCCATCGTCGCAACTTTGAAGAAGCTCGAGAACGACGAGACGTTGCTGGTGCAGTCGGGTAAGCCGGTCGGCGTATTCAAGACGCACGATCATGCGCCGCGCGTCCTCATCGCGAATTCCAATTTGGTTGGCCACTGGTCGAACTGGGAGAAGTTCAACGAACTGGAGCGCGCCGGGCTGATGATGTATGGCCAGATGACGGCGGGCTCGTGGATCTATATCGGCTCACAAGGAATTGTGCAGGGGACGTTTGAAACGTTTTCGGCGGCGGGCGAGAAGCATTTCGGCGGCAATCTGGCGGGCAAGCTGATCGTCTCCGGCGGCATGGGCGGCATGGGTGGAGCTCAGCCTCTGGCCGCAACTATGACGGGCGCGGCGTTTCTGGGGATCGACGTCGATCCCGAGCGCATCAAGAAACGGCTGAAGACCGGCTATTGCGACTTCATGGTCACCACGCTTGATGAGGCGTTGCGCATTCTGAAGAATGCGGTGCGCAAGAAAGAGAATGTGTCGGTCGGGCTGGTGGGGAACTGCGCGGATGTGATTCCGGAGCTGGCCGCGCGCGGCGTGGTGCCTGACATTCTTACTGATCAGACTTCAGCGCACGATCCGCTGAATGGATATGTGCCGAACCGCATGACTCTCGCCGATGCCGTCGAGTTACGGAAAAACGATCCCAAGGCATATCAGGAAAAGTCGCTCGACGCCATCGCGGCGCATGTAGAGGGCATGCTGCGGCTGCAGAAGATGGGCTCGGTGACGTTCGACTACGGCAACAACATTCGGACGTTTGCGTTTCAGCGTGGCGTGAAGCATGCTTACGATTTTCCCGGTTTCGTGCCCGCTTATATTCGTCCGCTGTTTTGTGAGGGACGCGGACCGTTCCGCTGGGTGGCATTGTCCGGCGAGGCGTCGGATATTCATGTTACGGACGAACTGGTTTTGGAATTATTTCCGGAAAACCGGATCCTGCGGCGCTGGATTGATCTGGCGCGCAAGCGCATCAAATTTCAGGGACTGCCAGCGCGCATTTGCTGGCTGGGTTACGGCGAGCGCGCGCAATTCGGTCTGGCAATGAACGATCTGGTGAAGAAAGGCAAGATCAAGGCGCCGATCGTCATCGGACGCGATCATCTCGACTGCGGTTCGGTGGCGTCTCCGTTCCGCGAGACCGAGAGCATGAAAGATGGCTCGGACGCTGTGGCAGACTGGCCGCTGTTAAATGCGCTGCTGAATACGGCCGCGGGCGCGTCGTGGGTGTCGATTCATAACGGCGGTGGCGTGGGCATTGGATACTCGCTGCATGCCGGGCAGGTCACGGTTGCCGACGGCAGTGACGAGATGGCTAAGCGTATTGAGCGGGTGCTGACGACTGACCCGGGGATGGGTATCATTCGCCATGCCGATGCGGGATACGACGAGGCGAAGGAGTTCGCGAATAAGAGTGGCGTGAGAGTGCCGATGGCCGAAGAATGAATACCCGCCACGGAAACAGAGCGCACAAGGAATCGGCGCTATTGCTGGCGAACATTGGCCGGCTGCTGACGCTGCAATCACCTTCCGGTAAGCCCGGCCCGCGTCGCGGACCCCAGCTCAAAGAACTCGGCATCATCGAAAGCGGTGCTGTGCTGTGTCTCGGTGGGAAGATTGTTTCCGTTGGCACTACCAAAGACGCGCTGCGCGATCCCTGGTTGAAGAAGAATCGCAACAAGGTTACCGAGATCGATTGCGCAGGCAAAGTCGTTCTCCCCGGCTTTGTCGATTCACACACCCATCCTGTTTTTGTCAATCCGCGGCTAGTGGATTTCGAGAAGCGCATCGAAGGCGCTTCTTACGAAGAGATTGCGGCGGCCGGCGGCGGCATCCGGTCGAGCCTGGAGGGTGTGCGCAAGGCAGGGAAGAGTTTTCTGGCAAAGAAAGTTTTCGGCGTATTGTGCGACATGGCAGTGCACGGCACCACCACCGTTGAGGCCAAGTCGGGCTACGGGCTGACAGTCGAGTCAGAATTGAAGTCGCTGGAGGCGATCCGCGAAGCCGCCGCTCGGTGGCCGGGGACCGTCATCTCCACACTGCTCGGGGCGCACGTCGTCCCAAGAGAATTTCAGGGTCGCCGAGACAAGTATGTTGAGGCCGTCTGCAAGCAGATGATTCCGCAGGCGGCAAAGCGCAAGCTCGCTCAGTTCGTCGACGTTTTCTGCGACCGCGGGGCGTTCACAGCGGAAGAGACGAAGCAGATCTTTGAAGCGGCCGAACAGCACGGTCTTAGCGTGCGAGCTCACATGTGCCAGCTCACGGAAACCGCCCTGCAGCCGTTCTTGCTTTTCAATCCGGCATCCTTCGATCACATGGACCACGTGAACGAAGAAGACATCGCGCAGTTGGCCAAGCGCGATACCGTCGCCACGCTGGTGCCGGGAGCGAATTATTTTCTGGGACTGAAAGAATATCCGCGAGCGCGCAAGCTGGTTGACGCCGGCGTGCCGGTGGCGCTGGCGACGGACTACAATCCGGGCACATCGCCGACTCTGAGCATGCCGATGGCGATGTCACTGGCCTGTACACACATGAAGATGTCGCCAGCCGAAGCAATCTCTGCGGCCACCATCAACGGGGCGTGGGCCCTACGGGTTGCGGACCGCAAGGGTAGCATCGAACCCGGCAAAGACGCTGATCTGGCAGTGTTCGCAGTCGAAGATTACCGCGAGATTCCTTACTGGTTCGGTGCCAACCAGTGCGCGATGACGACAATGAATGGGACGGTAGCATAACCTGCGCGGTCGTCTATGTTGAGTGAACTCGCGGCCATTGCTATAATCGAAGCGTTCCGGACGCGTTCCAGTGAACTGTTTCACCCGGTAGGTAACCCCGTAATCATCAGCGTGAAGTGAGCAATCCTCGCGGCCCGCGGCAGTGAGCGGGTTTCGATACGTGGCCAGGTAGCTCAGGTGGTAGAGCGCAGCCCTGAAAAGGCTGGCGTCGGCGGTTCAACTCCGTCCCTGGCCACCACTTTATACCATTGAAGAAACAATGGCTTGCAAGTAGTTGCTCGATTCCTTCGAGCACAACCAAGGGCGAAATCACCCGGTTTTCGTCACCCGTTCTCAATTGATCGCCTCCGAAACTGGCCTTTGCAGGATGGCCTCCAGCATTTGGCCCTGCGCTGCCAGCTTCGTCGAATGCTTGCTGTGGGCGTAGAACTTCAACGTCGTTTGAACGTCCGCTTGCCGCAACAGATCCTGCACGGTCTTCGGGTCCGTCCCGCTATCCACCAGAAACGAGGCGAGCGAATGCCTCAGGTTGTGGAAGCCGAAGCGTACCTTCTGACCGCTCAGTAGTTCCGGAACCCCAGCCTTTACCGCCGCCGGACGCAAGTGATCCTCAACCAGCATGTTGGGAACACGCGGTTGCTTGCCATCCAGTCGCTCGCTGGCAAACACCCAATCTTCAGGTTTGGAGTACAGCGTGTTGCTTTTCCATTCCCGCAGAAAGGTGGCGAGAAGCGCATGGAGCGGAACCGGAGCCTTGGATGCCTTGCTCTTAGGACGTCCAATTTTTCCGCGGGTCCATGCCCGGCGGACATAGATTTTTTGTTTCTCCCAATCAATGTCCCCCCACTGCAACCCGAGACACTCCGAGATTCGCAATCCAGTCGCCGCAATCAAGAGCGTAAGTGTGCGCTCCAGTTGAGGCATGAGTTGCAATATCTCAAAGGTGTTTTCCGCCGTAATGACAATCGCCTCGTAGTCGCTGCTGGACGACTGGCGCACGAACCTGAGCGGATTGGCTTCCTGGGTTCGAGGAATCAGCCCATACCTTTGCCCGTGTTTGTACACCAGGAACATCTGACGGCGATATTTGTCCAAGGTGGGATTCTGCAGCTGTTCCTCATCCATAAGAGAGTCCAGCCAAGTTTCGATTTCCAACGGTTGAATGCGCAGCGCGTCCTTCTTGCCAAACCTCGGCACGAGCCTCTTGGTCACGATGCGTTTGTAGTCTTCAACGGTGGTGTGCGCCTTTGTCTGTTGCTTCCGTGCCGGATTGAGCACCTCATGATCGAGGTAATGGCAGCACAGATCGGCAAAAGTCACTCTGCCCTTGAAGTCTGGTTTATTGACATTGAGGTTCTGACGTTCCACTTCGGCCCAAGCTGTCGCCTCCGTCGGAAAGTGCGACAACAGCCCAATCGTCTTCGTGTGCTCAACCCGATTGCCATCCGATGGACGGGTTACGTTGTAGCGCAGAACCCAGGTTTCTCCAGCTTTACGTTCTTCCACTCTTAACCATCCTCTCTGGTTCCTCGACATTACTTCTCCTGTCCAGGTCCAGAGGGACTGCCTGCCGAGATCGTAGCAGACTTCGCAAGAGATTGGTTTGTGATTACGGCGTGAGCTAACTCGCTCAAGCGAAACCGCCAGGTGTGCCTTTTGCCCGGGCTGATCGGATGCGCGGGCAACTGCCCGACCCGCGCCATCTCAAGCACACGGCGGACACTAAGGCACAGGAATCGTGCTGCCTCTTTCGCTGTGACGAATGGCTCTGGCGCTGTTGATGGGTCGGAGTCAATGTTCCTGTTCGCATCTGCTGACCGCGTGACCACGTGCAATTCTGTTCTAGAAAGCGGTGCTGGGCGACCCGGCGGGTCGAAGGCTGGCTGGCGATGATGGTTTCTGCTCATGTTTATTTTACCTTGCTTCCCTGGGCGACTTACGTGCTGCCAGTGCGGTTAGGCGGCGCTGCAGGCGCTAAATGCCATACGGGTCCTTTATGTCCTTTCCTGTGACAGGGACGACTTCTACCGGAGATCGCAATTTCAGTCAAAATGCGGCTTGATTCGTAGACGATTTGACCGAAATTTGGTTCGGTATTAGCTTCGTGACGCTTAGGGCCGAAAGCGCAGCTGCGGCGCAGGAGGAAACCGGTGTTTTCATCGCTTGAAGAGGTCAGCGCGGGCCTGCGCGCTACAGGCTACATCGCTGATTCGGTAGCCAGCACAACGGTGTACCTGGCGGCGAAACTCCATAAACCGATGCTACTGGAAGGGCCAGCGGGCAGTGGGAAGACGCAATTGGCCTATGCAGTTGCAGAGGCAGCCCGCACGATGGTTGAGCGCCTGCAGTGCTACGAGGGAATTAACGAAGAGAAGGCCATCGGCAAGTTCGATGAACCCCTTCAAAGGCTTTGCGTTGAACTCAAAGCCAAGTCCGCCAATGTTGACTGGGAATCCCTGCGTACGGAGTTGCACAGCCAGCAGTTTTTCGGTGCTGGGCCGCTTCTGCGCGCGTTGCAGTGCGAAAGGCCTTGTGTCCTGCTGATCGACGAACTCGACAAGGTGGACCACGCATTTGAAGCGCAATCTTTCAAAAGAGCCTGTTCCTGTTTTGGACTCGGGCGGTATCTGTATTATTTCACCGGAACGTGGGTGGATCTGGATGATCGCAAGCGGCCTAAGACTATTCCGAAACTGGACGGGTGGGCAACGCCTGAAGGATGGCGCCGGGGCCTTCGGCCCTACGCGGAGGGGGAAACGAAGCCAGCCGAGCGAACAACTGCTGGAACCGACGGGAATGGCGATGGCCATCGCAACGGCAAAGGTGCGAGCGACCAAGGCGCCAGCCTCGTTCGCGAGATCGAGCAGATGGAACAAGCGCTGGGGAAACGCATGTATCGCGGGTTGTTGAAGACCCTAGCGAGAGTGTGGAATCCGAAGGATATTCAGGACCCAGCGATCCAACAGAAGGTGCTGGCACACATGCAAGCGGCCGAACGAGGTTTCCGCCGGCTGGATGCGGCGCTAGACAGAGTCGGGCCGGAACCGCTGACCCAAATACTCCGCTCTCTGAAGTTGCAGTCGCTCGACCTGGTGGACAGCCTCCAAACCTTGCATGAGATCGTGCTCGCGCTCGAAGCAGCCGCAGAAGGAAAGCAGTGAAACAGTAGACCCTTCCGGAAAGGAAACAGCATCAGCACTTGCCGCGCTTCGCCTCACCGTTCTAATTAGTGCACCCAGATAGTACTTCGTCGCAGCATAGTCTCCGAAATTGAAAGGAAGACCCATGGAAAACGGACCATCAAACTCAGAGCAATCACTTTCACCCGAGGAAGCCGCCGCAAAGGCAGCTATCCTTGCGGCATGCAACCGATTAGCCGAAGCCGGTATCACGTTTGTAGCAGTGCATTTCGACGGTTCAGGCGATGAAGGTGTGAACGAAGACATCAAGTGCTACGCCACTGAGGACTACGCTTACGAAGAAACCGAAGTCCACGACGCCAACTTCTCGAACCTGCAAGAACACTTTGAGACCCTTGTCCCCTACGGATATGAGGACGGCTGTGGAGGTTTCGGTGACGTGATCTTGAACGTGAAAACCCGCAAGATCACAGTTGAACGCAACGATCGCTTCGAGGACTACACAACCTCGACCTACGAGGTGTAGCCATGGCTCACCCGTTGAAGCACGCAGAGAACAGCACCAGAAGATTTGGCGGCAAGGCTGACGATTACCTTCGAATCCACAACTGGTTCGACGAGTCAAAGTCCTTTTTCACAGATTTCCGCCACCGCGCACTCCGCCATCATGCCGAAGGGATCTTCTTGTGCGAGCGTATCTTCGGTGTCGCAATCACCAACAGCGAAGGCAAACAGGTGCCAGTACGCTACATCGGAGAACAGCACGTGCGCGAGGATCTGGGGCGCATACCCACCGCACAAGACTGGCTGTCCCAAATCAAGCCCGCCCGCTGGATGTACGGTCGCCGTTTTGAGCAGGACGATTCAGAGCTCCATTCCTAACGAGACCTAATTCCCAAAGTACCAATGCGGGAGCACGCTTCGTCGTGTGTTCCGGTCCGCTGCCTTTAGCCCAACTCCGACTTTTGTCCGTTGAGAAACTAAGGCAACCTTCCACCACCCAACGAGGTATCTGGTTATGACAGCAGCGATAGCACCAAGTGTATTTGCTCCTCCCAATCCTCCATTGTCCGAGAGCTCCACATTACTTAACCTGCTCATCGTCGACGATGACCGCTTGGTCCGCGACGCCTGCCGCGAAGCGGCTACCGCTCTCGGATACCACACAAGCACGTCTCAGTCCGCCGACCAGGCGCTTTGGCTAATCGGCTCCCAAGCTATCGATATCGTCCTTCTTGACTTGAACCTGCCCGACCCAGGCAGGCTGGACATCTTGCGCGAGATCAAGCATCGACGTCCAGATATCGAGGTCATTGTCGCCAGTGCGAATGCCACGGTCGATTCGGCAGTGCAGGCGATAAAGAACGGCGCCTACGAATACCTGGCCAAGCCCTTCGGCCTGCGAGAATTGAAGCTCCTGCTGGAAAAAGTAGGAGCCCACCTCAAGCACAAGGTCGAAAATCGCAGATTCAGTGAGAGGATCAAGTCCGACAAGGGTTTTGGCAAAATCATCGGGCGTGCTCCGGAGATGGATACGCTCTACCGCATCATTGGTAAGGCAGCGCAGAGTGCTCACCCGGTGTTAATTCTCGGCGAGAGTGGCACCGGCAAGGAGATGGTTGCCCGTGCCATCCACTATTCCGGCCCATTTCGTGACAAGCCATTTATCCCAGTGGACTGTGGCTCTCTGGTTCCTACCCTGATCGAGAGTGAACTGTTCGGATATGTGAAGGGCGCGTTTACCGGCGCCACGCAATCCAAACCAGGACTGCTGGCTATCGCCGAAGGTGGAACAGTCTTTCTGGACGAAGTGGGCGAACTATCCGTCGATCTTCAAGCGAAACTGCTGCGGGCTCTTCAGGAAAAAGAGATTCGGCCAGTCGGCAGCACGAAACAAGTTCCCATCAATGTGCGCATTCTGGCGGCAACGAATCGCGACTTGGAGCAGGCCGTCGCTCAAGGTGAGTTCCGCCGCGATCTGTATTTCCGCCTCAATGTCTTGAGCTTGCGAATTCCCCCGTTGCGCGAGCGGCGTGAGGACATTCCGCTTCTGGGGGAGACCCTTCTCGCCCGCGTTTCGCGTGTTTCCGGGAGGAAGTATGAGCTGAGTGACGATGCCATGAAAGCGCTAATGGCCTATGACTGGCCGGGCAGTGTTCGCGAACTGGAAAACTGCATTGAGCGGTGCTGCGCCATGAATTCCGGTCCAGTGATCGGCACCGCCGATCTGCCCGGTTCCATCCGGGGCGCGGCCGCGCAACCGGCTAACGGAGGCCCAGAAAGGAGGATTGCACCCATCTTCGATCTGGAGAAGCAGGCCATCCTCGGGGCCATTGCGCAGTTACACGGCGACAAGCTGAGGGCTGCGAAGCTGCTCGGTATCGGCAGGACCACTCTTTACCGCAAGCTGAAAGAATATGGGGAGAGCACAGTAGCTCTCCAACGATAAGCATCAGCCTGCCGAACACACACTCTCCGGTCTCACGCGCGCCGTTCCCCACTCCGTAGTTATCCAGCAAACATGCTGTCGACCAACAGCCAAGGAGGTGCTTGTGAACACTTGCATCTCCGCGGTCCAACACTTGCGGCCACTCCGGGGCGGCGCACAGGCCCACCTGCTAAGGGCATCTGACGGGGCTTGCTACGTCACCAAATTCCAGAACAATCCCCAGCACATTCGAGTGCTTGCGAACGAAATGTTAGCCACCAACCTGGGTCGGGCGCTTGGGCTGTCGATGCCACGGGTGGAAGTGATTGAAGTCTCCGATTGGCTCATCGAACACACCGAAGACCTCCGAATCAGCCTGGGCGGCGCCAAGATTCCGTGCCGGAGTGGCAAGCAATTGGGATCGCTGTACGTGGGCTGCGAGAGTCCAGGCATGAGTTTCGACTACTTGCCCGGCGAGCTGCTTCAGAGAGTCGTCAATATTGGTGACTTTGCGCGGGCTCTTGTCCTAGACAAGTGGACCTGCAACAGCGATGGACGACAGGCTATCTTCCGTCGCAAGACCTTGCGGAGCCAGCGCCACTACGCAACCTTCATCGATCAGGGGTACTGCTTCAATGCCAGCGAATGGACCTTCCCAGACTATCCCTTGCGAGGCGTATACGCGAACAACTGTGTATACGAGGGTGTGATGGGATGGGAGGCGTTTGAGCCGGCGCTCAGTCGGGCCGAAGAGATGGATGCTCACACCATTTGGCGGTGTGCTGCTGATATCCCCGAAGAGTGGTACGAAAGAGATCGAGACGGCCTGAATCGGTTGGTAGAGGCACTGCAGCACCGCCGTGAGGCGATTCGAAATTTGATCACCGAGTTTCGCAGATCGAGCCGGAACCCATTTCCGAACTGGCGTGAATCGCCCGCGAATTCTGCCATGCCTGTTGCGGCTACCGATCGATCGCTTGAGGCACAGCGTTTGTAGTTGAGACCCGCCGTAATCTTCGGGTTTTGGCACTAAGCGCTAGAAAAGGAGGATCAGTATGGTCGAGCACAATCCTCCGTCTTCTGCCGATAGCCCCCGCCCTCCAGTAATTCCCCTGCCAGTCGCTCTCTATGTCTCCGGTGAACTCATTTTTGAGCTCTATGACGGAGGACAGCCCAGCCGCAGATTTGCGATCCGCTGGGAGAGGTTCGTTCCAGAGAAGGAGAGCGAGCCAGAGGCAGCCGCTCAGAGTTCCCAGGCGGATTTGCGCACACACCAAGATTAGTACCCGCGTTCCATGACCCCCTAACGCGGACTTCCACCTGATCGCCAACTGATGAGAAATGAGGATGGCCATGAGAATTCGTGTGACCATGAGGGCCGATTTGTTTGAGGAAAGAAAACAACAACATATCGAGCGCGGCTACCGAATTGAAGATGAGCGGCCAACCCCGGTGAACGGTCTTTGCTCGTTCATCGCCGCGAGCGAGATAGCCGACTCAGGCGGAGTCGGAGACCTCGTGGCACAAGCGCTCAATGGGATGGCGAGATGAGACCACATGGACAAACCAAGCTGGGATTTTTCCCGTTGCCCGTACGGGAGGCCGCACGGCTGAAGAATTGCCTTGCCTTCGCATCCGAGTTCTCGGCACTCGATCCCTGCGTAGGGGATGGCATGGCGTTCACTCACTTGCTGCATGGCGTAACCGCTCATCGCTATGGCATCGAGATCGACGCCAATCGGGCAGATCAAGCGAAAGGACTCGGAATCGAGACTTTGCAGGCCAACACCATGGATGTGAAATGCCCGCCGGAGGCCGTGTCCTTGCTTTATCTGAACCCTCCGTACGATTGGGAATCCGGGGAGAGCAACAACCAGAGATTGGAATCGGTCTTCCTGGAACACACCTATCGCTGGCTCAAGGCTGGCGGTGTGCTCCTACTCGTGATTCCGCAACTGCGATTGCCGAAATGCGCGAGGTTGCTAAGCGAACATTTCACGGATTTGCGAGTGTTCAGGCTCACCGAACCGGCTTGCCTGCAATACAAGCAGATCGTAGTGCTTGCAACGCGCCGCAAACGGCACTCCAAAGTCACTGATGCGGCCTTGTTGGATGCCGTGCGATACCTCGAAGCGTTGGCAACGAGGGCTGAGCTTGAGCCTCTCCGTGACACTGCTGAGGTCCGTTACGAAGTTCCTGCCTCGGAGCCGGCTCTACTGACAAACATGGGCATCCCATTGGACGAAGTGGAGGACTTGTTGCTGGAATCCGCCGCATATCGTCAGGCGGGCCGCGTGCTTCTGCCCAAGCTGAATGACGTCCGAGGACGGCCGCTTACGCCGCTGCACGGTGGACATGTCGGATTGCTCTGCACTGCTGGAATGCTCAATGGAGTATTCGGCGAGGGCGAGGCCCGGCATATTGCCCACTGGCGTTCGGTCAAGTTCACCGACCATTGGGAAGAGGAGGAAGAGGACGGAATCAAGATCCTGCATGACCGGGAACGGTTCTCGCATGAGCTGACCCTTGTTTTTGCCAATGGGAAGACCCAGGTTCTCACTCACGAAAAGAAGGAGTCCGAATGAAAAATGCACACCTTCGATTCGGCTGGCTTACCTACGTGAAGAGCACGGAAAAGACTACCACCAGCATCAAACTGCGACTGGATCGCTTTATCGGGGAAGTGTTGCCCGATCCTCCACGCCAGGCTAAGGCCCATCTCATTTCCGTGATCGGTGGCGACACGCAGGTGGCGGCCGTCAGCGCCGCGATCTCTCTGGGAGACAGGTTTATGGTGGAAGGACCAGGGGTACAGCCGATTCGCGTATGTCTCGAGCGAAACGCACAGTGTTTCAAAGGCTCGGTACAGCTTGCCGGGCGCAAAAAGCCCATGCGTCATCTCATTGGGTTGTCGGAAGAGTTCGCTTCCAGCAACGTGTCGGCGGGTTCGGGCCGAACGCTGCTGGCAAGCTCGGAAAACAGATTCATTTGGGCGGCTCTCGCCCATATTCACGGAATCCCCGGAATGCCGGGCTGGGGGGACTGGTTTGCCCGGGAACTGGAAACGCATCAGGCGATCATCCGCGCTCTCGGTATCGGATGTGCCCCGGTGCTGGTCAAGGGCGAGAAGGAACAGTTCCTTTCCTGGCTTAGCTGGGGCGTTGAGAGTGGAGCTATCAGTCTTCCCTCTGAAACTGGTTCGATCCGCTGGCCGAGCTTGACTCTGCAAGACCTCTTCCTGCCGGCCAACTAGCTTTCCGCATCACCCATCTTCCTTCCTTCTCTCGCTTTCTTCCGCAAATCCCTTCCGTGCCAGAGGACTTCCATGCCAGAACTGTCCACCATCTACGACTACATGAGAGCTCACGCGAATCTCTTGGGAGCGCGCATTTTGCAGGAGTACCCGGCGCTCCACCAATTCGAGGATGCAGTTTCACCGAGGATTGAAGGGCTGATACGAACGCCTTTTCCAGCACAGACCATCGCCATCATGGGAGTCGCCAAACGCTGGCAGCAGGCGCGAACCGCCATGGTGGTAGCGGAGTGTGGTACTGGCAAGACGCTGATCTCGCTCGGAGCGATGCATGTCCGCAGTCAAGGAAGTCCGTTTACCGCATTGGCGATGGTTCCGCCGCACCTGGTCGAAAAGTGGGCGCGCGAAGCGTTTCTGACATTGCCGGGGCTGCGCGTGTTCCTGGTCGATGATTTGCGAAATGGCGGCGACGAGAACAAATCCCACGGAGTGAACGAGGTGCGGTTGAGGCAAGGCCGCATCGTGCGGGAAGGTTTGCATACAACGTTGAGCGAGTTGCGGCTACGCAAGGATTCGCCTAGTTCCCGGAAACGCTGGCTGTCGCTCTGCGGGAGACCTTCGCTGTTTATCGTCGGACGTGAGCGAGCCAAGCTGGGTTACTTCTGGCGCCATGCTTACCGCGTACCGCGTTCTGGCCCATACGTTGGCTGCATCGTGAATTCGGACACGGGCAAGCCGGTGATCGTGGACGACAGCCGATTGACGGCTGGTGAGTTTGAGAAGGTCAAGATTGCCGAGACCATTGAGACCAGGGGAGAGAAGTCTTGTCGCCCACTGCACAGCCCACTGTGGCAGGCGGACGCGGACAAGATCCGCCGCATGGCGCCGATCGAGTTCATTGGGCGCTACATGCCGGAATGGTTTGACTATGCGATTTGCGACGAGATTCACCAACTGGCCGGCGATACCGCGCAAGGAAATGCTCTGGGCACGCTGGCCTCATGCACCGACCGGATCGTAGGGCTGACCGGCACGCTCCTCGGTGGCTATGCGGATGACCTCTTTAACACGCTCTTTCGTCTTGAAGCGAGAAGGATGAAGGCGCATGGCTACGAGTGGGGCGCCACAGGCCGCAGTTCCTTCATTCAGGATTACGGCGTCCTCGAAACCATCACTAAAGTGGAACCTGCCAACAATGCCTGCTCCAAGGCTAAAGCCACGAGCACCGTCCGGCGCAAGCCGGGAGCATCCCCGCTGAAGTTTGGCGAATTCCTCATGCAGTTGTGCGCCTTTGTGTTCCTCGAAGACATATCAGGGGAACTCCCGCCATACGAGGAAACTTATCTGAGCGTGCCAATGGACGCCCCCATGCGGGAAGCGTACCGCGAGCTCGAGGACGACATGCGGAAGGCGTTGAAAGGCCACAGAGGCAATCGGTCCGTGTTGAGCACGATGCTCAACACTCTGTTGCTCTATCCCGATCACCCGTACGGGATTGGAACGCTGTACGGTACCGAGCTCGATCCCGAACTCAAGTGCAGAGTGAGATTCGTTATTGCGGAACCCCGCGACCTTCCAGAGGACCACATCTATTCCAAAGAGCGCAGACTGATCGAAGAGATCAAGAAGGAACTGGCGGAAGGACGGCGGTGCCAAGTCTTTGCCGTTTACACCCAGAAACACGACGTTACGACCCGACTTCAACGACTCCTAGGTAATGAAGGGCTCCGCACGGCAGTTCTAAGAGCCAGTGTGGACACTTCCAAGCGCGAGGCCGGGTACGCCAGACAAGTCAAAGAGGGAGTTCAGGTAGTGATCTGCCATCCCAAGCTGGTCGAGACAGGCTTGGATCTGTTGGATTTTCCGACCATAATTTTCTACGAGTCGGGATACTCTCTGCACACTTTGCGGCAGGCCAGTCGCC
>Ga0209624_10000135_pt1 | contig 66807 bp, 56 predicted proteins | sample JacPinW_OM2H0_O1_FD_188565 | JGI IMG/M metagenome (GOLD analysis project Ga0209624, IMG submission 188565) | Forest soil microbial communities from Algoma, Ontario, Canada - Jack Pine, Ontario site 1_JW_OM2H0_O1 (SPAdes) (version 2) | ecosystem: Environmental > Terrestrial > Soil > Boreal... | reverse complement strand
TCCTCGAGCACGATCCGGACAAGCCGGTGCCGTGGAAAGTCTGAAGGACGCGCACGCGAGATGAACGACGCCGGCGCACTCACCGAGGTCCGCGTGCCCGACATGGGCAACTTCAAGGACGTCGAGGTCATCGACGTGCTGGTCAAGCCCGGCGAGAGCGTCGCGGTGGACACGCCCCTGGTCACGCTCGAGTCCGAGAAGGCCAGCATGGACGTGCCCTCGACCGCGGCGGGCGTGATCGAGAAGGTCACCGCCGCCAAGGGCGGCAAGGTCAACACCGGCGATGTGATCGCCACGGTTCGCGCTCAGGGGGCGGCAACCTCGGCGGCGCCCGCCGAAGCGGCCTCCGCGCCGGCGCCGGCGCCGGCACCGCGCCCGAGCGCCGCTGAGGCACCCGCCGCCGCAGCACCCGCGGCGAGCGTGCCGGCCGCTCCCGCCGCTGCGCCCGAAACGCCAGCGCCGCAGGCGCTGCGCGTGCCGCGCTCGAAGCTGGGCATGCCGACCTCCTATCGCAGCGATCTGGCACCCATCGATGAACCGGGCTTCTCGCGTGCGCACGCGAGTCCGTCGGTGCGCCGGTTCGCGCGCGAGCTCGGGGTCGATCTTGCGCAGGTCGCCGGACACGGCTTCAAGGAGCGCATCACTCACGAGGACGTCAAGGCCTACGTCAAGGGCGCCCTCGCCGCGCCGGCGCCGGCAACGCCTGCCGCACCGGCGCCATCCGCGCGGGCGCCGAGCGGCTTACCGAGCGTGCCCGTCGTCGACTTCGCGCAGTTCGGACCCACCACGCTTGAGCCGCTGTCGCGCATCCAGCGGATCTCGGGCCCGCGCCTGCAGGCCAGCTGGGTCAACATCCCGCACGTCACGCAGTTTGACGAGGCCGACATCACCGAGCTTGAGCAGCTGCGCACCAGCCTCAAGGAGCGCGCGCAGGCGGCCGGTGTGAAGCTGACGCCGCTCGCCTTCCTCATGCGCGCCTGCGTCAGGGCACTGCAGGAGTTCCCGCGCTTCAACTCGGCGCTCGATGCCACGGCTGCGAACCTCATCGTGCGCAAGTACCTGCACATGGGCTTCGCCGCCGATACGCCCAACGGGCTGGTGGTGCCGGTGGTGCGCGACGCGGACCGCAAGGACATCTACGCGCTCGCGCGCAGCCTCGGCGCGCTGTCCGAGAAGGCGCGCGCCGGCAAGCTGCCGCCCGCCGACATGCAGGGCGGCTGCTTCACCATCTCGAGCCTCGGGGGCATCGGCGGCACGGCATTTACGCCCATCATCAACGCACCCGAAGTGGCGATCCTCGGCGTGTCGCGCTCGGCCATGCGCGCGCAGTTCCATGACGGGGGCTTCGTGCCGCGCCTGATGCTGCCCCTGTCGCTGTCGTACGATCACCGCGTGATCGATGGCGCGATGGCCGCCCGCTTCACCACCTTCCTGGCACACACGCTCGCCGAACCGCGCGCACTCATCGAGGCGGTGCCGTGAGTGTGCAGCTGACCATCCCCGACATCGGCAATTTCACCGATGTCGAAGTGGTCGACGTGCTGGTGAAGGCGGGTGATGTCATCGCGGTGGATACGCCGCTGGTGACGCTCGAGACCGACAAGGCCTCGATGGATGTGCCCTCGACCGCGGCAGGCACGATCAGCGAGGTGCTGCTCAAGCGCGGCGACAAGGTTTCCAGGGGTTCGCTGATCGCCCGCGTCGAGACGGGCGCTGCGGCGACGGGTGCGGCTGCCGATACCAAGCCAGCGCCTGCCGCACCGGTGTCGCCAGTGCGCGCCGAGGGTGCCGGCGACACCGTGCGCATGCCCACGCCGCGAAGCCCGCCCGCGGGCAGCGCCGCGGGGCAGCCGGGGCGCAGCACGCAGCTGCTGGTGCTGGGCGCCGGGCCGGGCGGGTACACCGCCGCCTTTCGCGCGGCGGACCTCGGCCTCAAGGTCACCCTGGTGGAGCGCTGGCAGCAGTTGGGCGGGGTGTGTCTGAACGTCGGATGCATCCCCTCCAAGGCGCTGTTGCACGCGGCCAAGGTCATCGAGGACGCCGCGGAGATGAGCGAGCGCGGCGTTGCATTCGGGGAGGCGAAGATCGACCGGGCACGCCTGCGCGCCTGGAAGTCCTCGGTGGTCGCAAAGCTGACCGGGGGTCTGCGGGTGCTCGCCAGGCAGCGCAAGGTGGAGGTGCTGCGCGGCAGCGGCCGCTTCGTGAGCAGCAATGTGATGGAGGTGCTCGGCGAACGCGGCCCGGATCGCATCCGCTTTGATCAGTGCATCATCGCCGCAGGCTCAGAGGCCGTGCGCCTGCCGGGAGTGCCGCAGGATGAGCGCATCCTCGACTCCACCGGCGCGCTCGAGCTGCCGGATGTCTCCGCGGGCCTGCTGGTCGTCGGCGGCGGCATCATCGGGCTGGAAATGGCCTGCGTGTTTGACGCGCTCGGTGCAGCGGTGAGCGTGGTGGAGCTCACCCCGCAGCTCATGCCGGGGTGCGATCCGGACCTGGTGCGCCCGCTCGAGCGGCGCATCCGCGCGCGCTACAAGCAGATCCTGCTCGGCACCAAGGTGGCGGGCATCGAGGCTTCGGCTGCCGGTCTGCGCGTAAGTTTTGCCGGCGATCAGGCGCCGCAGCCGCAGCTGTTTCAGCGCGTGCTGGTGGCGGTGGGGCGTGTTCCCAACGGTCGGGCGATCGGCGCTGAGCTGGCAGGCGTCAAGGTCTCAGAGCGCGGCTTCATCCCCGTCGACCAGCAGAGGCGCACCAATGTGCCGAATATTTTCGCCATCGGCGACATTGCCGGACCGCCGCTGCTCGCACATAAGGCCATGCACGAGGGCAAGGTTGCCGCCGAAGTGGCCGCAGGTCTTAAGCGCGCCTTCGATGCGCGGGTCATTCCGTCGGTGGCCTATACGGATCCTGAAATCGCCTGGGTCGGGCTGACCGAGAGCGAGGCGCGCGCGAGCGGCACCACCTTCAAGAAGGGTGCGTTCCCGTGGGTGGCGAACGGGCGCTCGCTGTCGCTCGGCCGCGAGGAAGGGTTCACGAAGCTGCTGTTCGATCCTGACAGCCACCGCGTGCTGGGAGGCGGCATCGTCGGCAGCAACGCCGGTGAGCTGATCAGCGAGGTTGCGCTGGCGATCGAGACGGGCTGCGATGCGGCCGACATCGGACTGACCATTCACCCGCACCCGACGCTGTCGGAAACCGTGGCGGCAGCGGCCGAGGCGTTCGAGGGAACGTTGACCGACCTGTACCTGCCGAAGAAATAATCCGGCGCACGCCGGGGGCTTGCGGTCTTTGGACGCCGGCGCGTGGCAGGCGCCTCACCGCCGTCCTTCAATCACAACGATCGGCTCTTCGCGTGCGCGCCCTCAGGCGCGGCGGCGCGCAGGACCGAGTCGCCGCTTCATCGTCGGCCGCGCTTTGGTCTTGTGCGGGTACTCGCACAGGTCGCGGATGATGCACTTCGGGCAGGCCGGGGAGCGCGCGGTGCACACGTAGCGGCCGTGCAGCAGCAGCCAGTGGTGCGCGTCTTTTTTGAACTCGGCCGGCGTGTTGGCGCTGAGCGCGTCCTCCACTTCGCGTGGCGTGCGCCCGGGCGCAAGGCCGGTACGGTTGGCCACGCGGAAGATGTGCGTATCGACCGCGATCTGCGCTTCGCCAAACACCATGTTGAGGATGATGCTCGCGGTCTTGCGCCCGACGCCGGGCAGCGCTTCGAGGCAGTCGCGCTCGGCCGGCACCGCGCCGCCGTGCCGTTCGATGAGCTGCTGCGCCAGACCCACGAGGTTCTTCGACTTGGTGTTGTAGAGGCCCACGCTCCTTATGTAGGGCTTTACCCCATCGACGCCGAGCGCGACGATCGCCGCGGGCGTGTTGGCCACCGGGAAGAGCGCGCGCGTGGCGGCGTTGACACTCTTGTCGGTGGTATGCGCCGAAAGCATGACCGCGACCAGCAGCTCGAACGGGGAGGCGTGCAGCAGCTCGGTGGTGGGGGCCGGATTTGCGGCCTGCAGGCGCCGGTAGATGGCTCTGCGCGTGGCGGGATGCATGCGCTTAGTCGCAAGCGCGCTTGCGCGCGCTCAGCAGGGCTGCGCGTTCCCGCTCGCGCGCGGCGGCGCGCGCGCCGTGTGCGTCGAAGCGCTCGCGGTTCTCCTGCGGCGAGGGCGCGCGCGGCGCGTGCGGCAGGCTGGCCCGCGGCACCATCGAGATGCAGTCGACCGGGCAGGGCGCCACACACAGCTCGCAGCCGGTGCAGATCGCCACGATCACCGTATGCATCTGCTTGTGTGCGCCGACGATGGCATCGACCGGGCAGGGCGGCAGGCACTTGGCGCAGCCGATGCAGGCCTCCTCATCGATCTGCGCGACGAGCAGCGGGCCCTCGCTGCCGTAGGCCGGATTCAGCGGCAGCGCCGCTCGAGCGAGCAGGGCGGCAAGGGCTGCGATGGTTTCTCCGCCGCCCGGCGGGCACTGGTTGATCGGCGCACTTCCCGAGGCGATCGCCTCGGCGTACGGGCGGCAGCCGCTGAATCCGCAGCGGGTGCACTGCGTCTGCGGCAGGCGGGCATCGATGTCATCCGCGCTCGGCATGGCGTGCCAGATCAGCTGACTTTCATTCCCGGGGTCGCACCCGAGTCAGGCGCAAGCAGAAACACCCCCGGCGCATCTCCGCTGGCGGCCAGCACCATGCCCTCGGAGACCCCGAACTTCATCTTGCGCGGGGCGAGGTTGGCGACCATGACGGTGAGGCGCCCCTTGAGGGCGGCCGGATCGTAGGCCGCCTTGATGCCGGCAAACACCGTGCGGGTCTCGGAGCCCAGGTCGAGGGTGAGCTTGAGGAGCTTGTCGGCGCCGGCGACGGCTGCGGCGTCCACGATCCGCGCCACGCGCAGATCGACCCGTCTGAACTCCTCGATCGAGAGCACGGGCGCGGAATCACTGCCGGCGGCGGCGGCGGCCGGCGCGGCAGCGGCGGGCTGTGCCTCGGCCTCGAACAGGGCGTCGAGCTGCTTGGGGTCCACGCGTTTCATAAGGTGCTCGTAGGGGTTGATGCGTTCGGGAAGATATGCGGCATCGCTCCAGAGAAACGGCCGCTCGAGCCGGAACAGTTCGGCGACCCGAGCGGCCACTTCCGGCAGTACCGGGGCGAGCATGACCGACAGGAGCTTGAAGCCGTGCAATGCGCGCGAGCACACATCCTGCAGCTCGACCCGTTTGGAGGGGTCACGGGCGAGCACCCAGGGCTGGCGGGCATCGAAGTCGTGGTTGATGCGATCGGCGAGCGCCATGATGTCGCGCATGGCCCTGCCGAACTCGCGATTCTCGTAGCTCTCCTGCACCTGGAAGGCCTGCGCCGCCGCCAGAGCGGCGAGCTGCTCGCGGTCGCCGCTGTACCTGAGCTCGCCGCCAAAATGCCGGGTGATGAAGTTCGCGGCGCGGCTTGCGATGTTGACGTACTTGCCGATGAGATCGCTGTTGACGCGCGCGACGAAGTCGTCGGGGTTGAAATCGAGGTCCTCGACGCTCGCGTTGAGCTTGGCGGCGATGTAGTAGCGCAGCCACTCAGGATCCATGCCGAGTTCCAGGTAGCGCAGCGGGCTGATGCCGGTGCCGCGCGACTTGGACATCTTCTCGCCGGAGACGGTGATGAAGCCGTGCACGTAGACGTGCTCGGGCACCCGGTAGGGGGGGCCGGCGAACTTCAGCATCGCCGGCCAGAACAGCGTGTGGAAGTAGATGATGTCCTTGCCGATGAAGTGGATCTGCTCGGTATCGGAAGCCGACAGGAACTCGGCGAAGCTGCGGGTCTCCCCGTGCGCACGCGCCTTGCCGCTCTCGAAGTAACTCTTGAGCGAGGCGAGGTAACCGATCGGTGCATCCAGCCAGACGTAGAAGTACTTGCCGGGCGCATCCGGGATCGGGATGCCGAAATAGGGAGCATCGCGCGAGATGTCCCAGTCCCCGAGCGCGTGCTCGCCGCTGCCGGCGAGCCATTCACGCGCCTTGTTGGCGACCTGCGGCTGTAGCCTGCCGGGGGCATCGAGCCATTCCTTGAGGAATGCGACGCACTTAGGATCGGAAAGCCGGAAGAAGAAATGCTCGGAACTCTTCAGCACCGGCTTGGCGCCCGAGAGAGTCGAATACGGGTTGATCAGATCGGTCGGCGCGTTCACGGTGCTGCACACCTCGCAGGCGTCCCCGTACTGATCTTTCGCATGGCAGTTGGGGCACTCGCCCTTGATGTAGCGGTCCGGCAGGAACATGCCCTGCACCGGATCGTAGAACTGCTCGACCAGCTTCTGGTAGATGAGGCCGGCGGCCTTCAGCCGCGCGTACACGTCCTGCGAGAGGTAAGTGTTCTCCGGGGAATCGGTCGAATGCCAGTGATCGAAGCTGATGTGAAAGCCCTTGAGGTAGCGCGGGCGGTCCGCCGCGATACGCGCCACCAGCTGCTGCGGCGTGATCCCCTCGCTTTGCGCCTTGAGCATGATGGGAGCGCCGTGCGCATCGTCGGCGCCGACGAAGTGCAGCTGATGCCCCTGCATGCGCTGGAAGCGCACCCAGATGTCCGCCTGGATGTACTCCATGATGTGGCCGATGTGGAACGGACCGTTGGCGTAGGGCAGCGCCGTGGTGAGGAAGATTTTCCGGATCATCCGCCCTAGTTTACACAGGTGCGGCGCTTGCCCGCCGCAGCGCGCGCGCCGGGGGAGCGCCTCAGCCCATATCCTTGACCGGTTCGAACTTGGCCTTGTTGATGCCCTTCTTGTAGGCCTCTTTGCCGGTAATCTGGCGCGTATCGAGCAGCTGTTGGATCGCGCTGTCCATGGTGCGCATGCCGAACGCGCCGCCCGCCTGCATGGTGTTCTCCAGCTGGTCGAGCTTGCCCTGGCGGATGAGGTTGGAGGCGGCCGGGGTGTTCAGGAGGATCTCAAGAGCTGCGACCCGTCCGCCTTTGTCGCTACGCTGCAGCAGCTGCTGCGACACGACGCCGCGCAGCGATGTCGAGAGCATGGTGCGCACGTGCGACTGCTTGTCGGAGGGGAACACGTTGACCATGCGGTCAACCGTCTGCGCGGCACCGTTGGTGTGCAGCGTCCCCATGACCAGGATACCCATCTCGGCGGCTGTGACGGCGATGCTCATGGTCTCAAGATCACGCAACTCGCCGACCAGGATGACGTCAGGATCTTCGCGCAGGGCCGAGAGAACTGCGGATGCGAAGCTTGGACTGTGGACCCCGATCTCGCGCTGGCTGATGAGGCAGCTTTTTCTCTCGTGCACGAACTCGATCGGGTCCTCTACCGTGAGGATGTGACCCTTCACGCGCCGGTTGATGTCATCGATCATGGCGGCAAGAGTGGTCGACTTGCCCGAGCCGGTCTTGCCGGTCACCAGAATCAGCCCGTTGTTGGCGCGGCACATCTGCCGCACCGCCTCGGGCAATTTAAGCTCATCGAGCGTGAGCGCCTTGGAGGGGATGGCGCGAAACACCGCCCCCATGCCGTTGAGCTGGCGCATCACGTTGACGCGGAAGCGCCCGCGCTCGGCCAGCGTGTAGGCGAAATCCGCCCCGTCCTTGGCCTCGAAGCGATCGACCGCCGTCTTCGGCATGATCTCGTACAGAGCCTGCTTGACCGCCTCGGCGGCGAGCTTATCGGGCCTGAGCGACGACAGATCGCCGAACAGGCGGATGCGCGGAGGGTCGCCGGCGATGAAGTGCAGATCCGATCCGCGCTTCTCCAGCACCTCGATCAGGAACGAGTCAATCTGTGCCACGAAGCGGTGCGCTCTATCTAGGCCGCGGAATCCGCAGCGGGGCTCGCCACCGTTCCGGTGATGTCCAGCTTCGGCAGCATGCTGGTGTCGGTGACATATTTCTGGAAGGCGCGCTTCTCCGTGGCGTAGACGTAGGCGTCATCCGGGTCGACCGTGCGCGCGGTGATCGCGGCGAGCAGCGCCTGATCGAGCAGCTGCATGCCAAGATCGCGCCCCATCTGCAGCTGGGTCGGGATCTGGTGCGTCTGTTCGGTCTGGATGAGCTTGGCGATCGCCTTGTTCATCACCAGCACCTCGCAGATCGCCTTGCGCCCGTGGTTGTCGGCGGTCTTCACCAGCACCTGGGTGACCACTGCGAGCAGGCTTTGCGCGAGGAAGCTCTTGGTCTGCTCGCGCTCCTCGACCGGCAGGGCATCGATGATGCGATCGATGGTCTTCACCGCTCCGGTGGTGTGGAGGGTGCCAAGTACCAGGTGTCCGGTCTCGGCCGCCGTCATCGCCATGGAGATGGTCTCGGCATCGCGCAATTCGCCCACCAGAATCACGTCGGGGTCCTCGCGCATGGCCGCTCGCACGCCTTCGGCGAAGCTCGGGATGTGGGTGCCGAGCTCGCGCTGGATCACCTGGCTGTTCTTGCTCGGGTGCACGAACTCGATCGGATCCTCGAGGCTGATGATGTTGAGGCGGCGCGTCTGGTTGAGGTGATCGATCATCGCGGCAAGCGTGGTGGACTTTCCGGTACCGGTAGAGCCGGTGACCAGCACCATGCCCTGGTGGTAGTCACACAGCTTCGTGACGATCGGCGGCAGCGCGAGCTTCTCGAGGGTCGGAACCGCGGCGGGGATCGAGCGAAAGGTGGCGCCGATGCCGGTGTCCTTGCGAAACACGTTGACGCGAAACCGCCCGCCCTCGGAGGACACGTAGGAGAAGTCCAGATCGTTGCCCTTGGAGAAGTGCTCGTTCTGCGAATTGGTGAGGATCTCCGCGATATAGCCCTCGAGCTCGACCGCGCGCAGCTCGCGGAACTTGATGGGCAGCAGGTCGCCGTACAGACGCAGCATCGGCGGCACGCCGACCGCCAGGTGCACGTCCGAGCATCCCTGCTGGGTACCGAGCTTAAGAAACGCATCAATACGCGCCAAGCCACTGCTCCTTAAGGAGATTTCCGTCAGTTGTTGTGCCCGTTTTGGGCTTGGGGATCAACAGCTTGAGTGCGGAAATTTGACCTAACGCACGAACTTTGGCAAGGCGGGAGCCTGACCGGGGCCACGCGGCCCCGGGAACGCTTGGTTACAGGAACCGCTCCAGTGCGGCGCTCAGCTCGTTCATGGTCTGGAAGCGCTTGGTCTTGTCGACCGCCATGGCCTTGACGACCAGGTCCGACAGCCCCGGCGGAAGCGCCGGATTGACCTCCTGGGGGTTGCGCGCCTTGCCCTGCACGTGCTGGTACATGACCGACATGTGATCGCCGCGCGTGTAGGGCGGCACGCCCGTCACCATTTCGTAGAGCATGACGCCGACCGCATAGATGTCGGCGCGCTCGTCGACCTTCTTGCCGAGGATCTGCTCGGGGGCCATGTACTTGGGCGAGCCGATCACGTAGCCGGTCTTGGTGAGCTGGGTATCGCCCTCGCGCTGCGCCGCGGCGACACCGAAGTCCACGATCTTCAGCAGCCCCTCCTGATTGATGAGCACATTCGCCGGCTTCAGGTCGCGGTGCACGATGCCGACCTGGTGCGCAACCGTCATGCCGGTGCACATGTCGATGCCGAACTGCATGGCGCGTTTGAGCTCGAGGGGTTTGTCGTTGACGACCTCGCTGCCGAGGGTGTGCGAGGGGAAGTACTCCATGGAGATCGCATAGTTGCCCTGGATGTAGAGGAAGTCGTAGATGCGGATGACGTTCTTGTGGGTGATCTTGCGCGAGTAGCGCAGCTCGTGCACGAAGCGCTTCATCACTTCCTCGTCGCCCGAGACGTTGGGATTGAGGAACTTCAGGATGAGCCGCTCATCGACCACCGTATCCTCCATCAAGAGCACGGTGCCGAAGGCGCCGCGTCCGATGCGATCGATGTACTTGTAGCGACCCTCGAGAATGTCGCCGGGCTTGAGCGTCTGGATATCCAGGCGCCCCGCCGCCGCTGCATCCTTGGTGGCCTGCGCGAGCGCCTGGTCGGAGATGAGCTGGGTCTTGGCGGCCTCGGCGGGTGTCGGCTGGGGGGGTCGCACGCCGGCGGCGGCGGGCGTCGAGGGCAGCGTGCTCTTGCCCAGCGAGCTGATGCCGGCGATGCGGTTGTCGAGCTCGCTGACCGCCGCCGCCGCCATGCGCGAGATGGTCTGGTCGGGGGACGAGACCTGGGCCTGCAGCTGGCTGCGCACCTGCTCGGCGCGATCCTCTTCCGCCACCCGCGACAGCGCCTGGATCGCCTCGATGCGGATCTCGCGCTCGGGACGGGCGACCAGCGGCAGCAGCAGGTCCACCAGCTTGCCGTCTCCGAGCTTGCCGAGCGCGCGCACCACAATCGGGGTGGCCTTGCTGTTGGCGGGCGCCTGCAGCATCTCCATCAGGCGCGGCAGGGCGCGCTTGCTGCCGATCTCGGCGAGGGCGTCCACCGCGCGCTCGCTCACCCACCAGTCATTGTCGCGGGTCGCGGCGATGAGTGCATCCACCGCGCGCTCGTCCTTGGTCTGATTGAGAATCTCGATGGCGGCACGCCGGATGTCCTCATCCTTGTCGCGCACCAGCTGCAGCACCGCCTCGATCACCTTGGGGCCGCCGATCTTGCCGAGCGCATCCGCAGCGCGGCTGCGTACCCACCAGTCGCTGTCCTTCAGCGATGCGAGCAGGTACTTGACGGACTTGGCGTTGCCGACTTCATTCAATACCTCGACCGCGGCGCGGCGTGCGTTCTCGTTCTCGTCCTTCAGCACTTCGATGAGGTAGCGCATGGTCTCGGGATGGTTGGCCTTGATCACCACGTCGATCGCGCGGTTGAGCACGTCGATTTCCGGATCACGCAGCAGAGCGGCCACGCGCTCGATGTCGATGGGTCCGTCCATGCGCTGCATGGCCGACAGCGCAGCCCCGCGGATCAGCTTGTTCGGGTCCTTCAAGAGGCCCTGCAGGGCGTTCTGCACCTCGGGCGTGTTGAAGCGCGCCAGCGTATTGATGATGTGCACGCGCGCGATCGGGTCCTTGCCCTGCAGACGTCCCATGAGCTCCGGCAGCGCTGCCCGGTCGGCGATCTCGCCGATGATGCGGAACAATGCCGCCTTCTCGTTCGGCTCCTGGCTGTAGGCGGCGGTCAGCAGTTCGCGCACGTTGAAGCGCGATTTCTGCGCGGCAATCACTTCCAGCACCGTGGGCTTTGAGATGCCTGGGGTGGCAAGCGCATCGAGCAGCATCTGCGGGGGGTAGTTGCGGCTGCTGGTGAGCGCCCAGGAGATGCCCGACACCACCCGCGGGCTGCCTTCCACCAGTCCGCGCACGAACTGCGGGAAGGTCTTCGGGCTGACCAGGCCGGCGAGCACGTCGACGAACGCCACCGTGGCGCTCTTGTCCGCCTCCGGGAGGGCGCCGAACACGGCCTCAATGGCGCCCGGACCCGCGTCCTTCAGCCGCGCAATCGCCTTTTGCGTGGCTGGGCTCGCGGGGTCTTTCGAAGACCGGATCTCGGTGATGAGCCGGTCGGCGCGCAAATTCGTGAAAAAGCTCATTCAGTCTTCCGTCTGGTGCAGCCCCCTGCGTGCATCCTGCGCGCCTGCCGCGACGGGACCAGGACCCGGGGCCGGACACCCATTCAGGCGGCGCCGGCGCCGCGCAAATCTAACCAAAGCCAGCTGGCCGAAACTGTAAGAGATTATGCCATAGCCCCGCATCCGGCCACGGCAGGCTCCCTGACCCGCGCACTTTGCCGTCGACGCTCTACAATCACCACCAGCATGAACACACCGCTGTCCGCGACTACCGTGCGCGCCGTCCTGGAAGCGTACGTGGACCCATTCCTGGGCGAGACTCTTGGCGCCGCGCAGGCGGTCCGGGAGGTCAACGCCAGCGCGGCGGGGTTCACGGCCACCGTCGTTCTGGGCTTTCCGGTGCGAGGTTATGAGACGGAACTGACTGCCGCGCTGACCCAAGCGCTGGCCGCGGCGGGCATCGCTGCCCCACTCACCCTGCAGCTTGAGTCCGACATCCGCGCACACGCCGTGCAACGCAACCTCAAGCCCCTCGGGGAGATCCGCAACGTGGTGGCGGTGGCCTCGGGCAAGGGCGGCGTCGGCAAGTCGACCGTTGCCGTCAATCTGGCGCTCGCCTGGGCGGCCCAGGGTGCCCGGGTCGGCATCCTGGATGCCGACATCTACGGCCCGAGCCAGCCCTTGATGCTCGGACTTGCCGGGCAGCGCCCGAGCTCACCCGACGGCAAGCATCTGAAGCCGCTGGTCAGTCACGGGGTGAGCGCCATGTCGATCGGCTTTCTGGTGGATGCCGAGCAACCGATGGTGTGGCGCGGCCCGATGGTGACGCAGGCCCTGACGCAGCTGCTCGGGGAGACCGAGTGGGGGGCGCTCGATTATCTGGTCGTCGACATGCCGCCCGGAACCGGGGACATCCAGCTGACGCTCGCGCAGCGCGTACCGGTGGCGGGGGCCGTGATCGTGACGACACCGCAGGACATCGCGCTTGCCGATGCGCGCAAGGGATTGAAGATGTTCGAGAAGGTGTCGGTGCCGGTGTTGGGCATCGTCGAGAACATGAGCGTGCACGTATGCTCGCAGTGCGGCCACAGCGAGCACATCTTCGGTGCCGGCGGCGGGGAGCGCATGGCGCGCGAGTACGGCGTGAAGCTGCTCGGGGAGTTGCCGCTCGATGCCCACATCCGCGAGGAGGCCGACGGCGGTACGCCGACGGTGGTTGCGGCACCGCACTCCGCGCGGGCGCGGCCCTACTTCGAGATGGCGCGGCGCACGGCCGCAGCGCTGGCGCTGCGCGCGCGCGACCGCAGCAGCGTGTTTCCGAAGATCGTGGTTGAGGAGAGCTGAAGAACCGCGCCGCGGTGTCGGCGCCTGTTACGGCGCCGGCGCGCGAAATTCCGCCAGCACCTCCTCTAGCGGCTCCGGCGTCACCGCCACCGAGCCGGAGAAGGGCCGATCGACGGTGATCACGATCAGCAATGCGAACAGGATCAGCAGACTCAGCGCGCCGGTCATCATCGACTGCGCGCGGATGTTGCGGGTGCCGAAGAAGAACGTGAAGCAGATCGTAAGCACCGCACCCACGAACAGCACGAACCAGATGATCCCGGGCACGGTGCCGGAGGCGCGCACCAGCCGCTCGCGTCGCGCCTGCGTCAGCTGCCCGAGCTGCGCCATGATCTCGGTCTGGATGGCCATCTGCCGCAGATCGGTCGGATGAAACTGCAGCAGTTGCCCATACACGGAGTCGAGCGCGCGGGTCACCAGGAAGCTGCCGTGGCCGTGCTGCATGGCCGGCCAATCGTTCTTCAGATCCGCCTCCAGGTAGCCCGACAGCGCCTCGCGCACGCCCTTACCGGGCTCGCCCTCGATGCCCCACGCCAGCCGGTAGATGGTGGTGGCGGCGCCGGCCTCTCTGGCGACCGCATGCTCCGCGTCGTTGAAGCGCTCCCAGACGACCACCACCACGAAGGCCAGCAGCACCGCGTAGAGCACGCCGATGGTGGCGAACTTGAACCCCGCCACCTCGTTGTTGACGGTCAGCCGCTCGAGCGCGACCTGGCGGCGAACCAGGAACGGGCCCGCCATCGCCAGTGCCGTGAGCAGCAGTACCAAAAGGCTTAGCACCCACATCGGGCGCGTGGTGAGAAAATACATTAGGCTCCGCCTCCCGCCTGGCCGCGCGCAAGAGTAGGCGCGCAGCACGGGGCGCGCAATGGGGCGCCGCGCACTAAGCTCGCAAAGCGCACGGGCCGACATGGACCCTCGACGCGCCGCTGCGATATGCTTTTTGCCGCGCCCGCCCGATGACTTCCCTGCTGCCTGCTGAACGCTTTGGAGAGCTGATGAGCATCAAGTCCGACAACTGGATCCGGCGCATGGCGCGCGAGCACGCGATGATCGAGCCGTTCGAGCCCGAGCAGGTACGCGAGATCAACGGCCGCCGCATCGTCTCGTACGGCACCTCGAGCTACGGCTACGATGTGCGCTGCGCGAGCGAGTTCAAGATCTTTACCAACATCAACTCCACCATCGTCGACCCGAAGGCCTTCGATGAGAAGAGCTTCGTCGATTTCAACGGCGATGTCTGCATCATCCCGCCCAACTCGTTTGCGCTGGCGCGCACGGTCGAGTACTTCCGAGTTCCCCGCAACGTCCTCATCATCACGGTCGGCAAAAGCACTTTCGCGCGCTGCGGCGTAATCGTCAACGTAACCCCGCTCGAGCCGGAATGGGAGGGGCACGTGACGCTGGAGTTTTCCAACACCACGCCGCTGCCCGCCAAGATCTACGCCAATGAAGGCGTGGCGCAGATGCTGTTCTTCGAGTCGGACGAGGTGTGCTCGACGTCCTACCGTGACCGCGCTGGCAAGTACATGAAACAGCGCGGCGTGACGCTGCCGAAGACCTGATTACGGCTCACTGGCGCTTGACGCTCTCGATCTCCATGGTCCACTGCACTTCGTCGCCGCGCTTCTGCTGCACGCGCATCGGGATGTAGCCGCGATCGGGCGCGCACCAGTAGCGGTTGAAGCGCGGTGAGTTGGCGCGCTGGCTGCGGTAGATAACGGTGGCCACATCGCCGAACGGGGTCTTCAGTGTCTCTTCGCCGTCGCGCGTGTAGCGGTACTCACGCACCGAGTTCTTGTCGAGGACCGAGAAGCGATCGGGGGTGCGCCCGCGCAACAGCTCGGCCATCATCGCCACCTGCACGGAGCTGTCGTCCTGAACGCCTGCCGTGAGGGCAAGATCCACCGCGGTGTCTTCGTAGACGCCGGTGACCTTGTGCTTATCCCAGTCGTATTTCACGTCGACCGTGCGCTTGGTGGAGCTGGTGCCGTCGTCACCCTTATAGCTGAGGGGCTCAACCAAGGCATCGGTCACCTTCAGTTCGCTGACGGTGGTGGGGCGCTGGGAGACAAGCTTGCCGATGCCGCGCGGCTCGCTCTTCGAGGTATAGGTCCAGCTGCCGCCGCTCTGTTCGAGCTTCACGGTGGTGACGGCGACGTTCATCCCATTCCAGATCCAGGCGTAGGTGGCCTCGAAGGACCGAAGTTCATCCGCATGCGCCAGCGCCGTGGCCGCAGCGGCGATGCAAAGCGCCGCGGCGCGTAAGCGCCGTCGCAGCGGGCGGGGCGCCTCAGCGGGGCGTTGCTGCACGAAAATCCTCCACGATGGGCGCCTCCAGCGGTCGGCCGTCGAGCCAGGCCGCGCCATCGTGCCACGCGAGCCGCCGCAGCGCGAACCAGGAGAGCGCCTCGGGGTAGATGAGGTGCTCGGTCGCGGTGACCCGCGCGGCGAGCGTGGCCTCGGTGTCCGCAGGCTCGACCGCCACCTTCGACTGCAGCACGACCGGGCCTGAGTCGAGTTCCGGCGTCACGAAATGCACGCTGGCGCCATGTTCGCGCTCGCCGGCCGCGAGCACGCGCCGATGGGTGTGCAGGCCGCGGTAGGCCGGCAGCAGGGAAGGATGAATGTTGAGCATGCGTCCGCCATAGCGCGTGACGAAGGCCGGCGAGAGGATGCGCATGAAGCCGGCGAGCGCAATGATGTCTGCCTGCGCGTCTTCGAGCCGCGCGGCGAGGCGATCCTCGAACGACGGCGCGCCGCCACCGTCAGGCAGCACGGTCGCGGTCGCCACACCGAGCTCACGGGCGCTGGCAAGTCCTTGCGCGTCGCGGCGGTCGCTGATCACGATTACCGGGCGCGCGGCGATTGCGGCGGATTGGCAGGCGCGCACGATGGCGACCATGTTGGAACCGCGCCCCGAAATCAGGATGGCGAGCTTCGCCAGGGGCACGGCGCTCATTCGTCGATGAGCACACCGCGCTCGCCGGCGCGCACCTCGCCGATGATCTGGGCGCTTTCCCCGCGCGCGGCGAGAAATTGCACGGTCGCCCGGGCGTGTGCGACCGGGACGATCACCGCCATGCCGATGCCGCAGTTGAAGGTGCGGTACATCTCGGCCGCGCTGATGCCGGCGGTGCGCTGCAGCCAGGTGAACACCGGGTCGACGGGCCAGCTCTCGCGCACCAGCACGGCCTCGAGGCCCGCGGGCAGCGCGCGCGGCAGGTTGTCGGTGAGGCCGCCGCCGGTGATGTGGGCCAGGCCGTGAACCGGCAGCGCCTTGAGCAGCGCGAGCAGCGGCTTGACGTAGATGCGCGTCGGCGCGAGGAGGCGATCGAAGAGGTTGCGGCCCTCGAGCACGGTGCTGGCGGTTGCACCGTCAACGGCCACGAGCTTCCTGATGAGCGAGTAGCCGTTCGAGTGCGGGCCGGAGGAGCTCAGTCCGACGATGGCATCGCCGGCGGCGACCGTACTGCCGTCGATGATCGCATCCTTTTCCACGACACCGACGCAGAAGCCGGCGAGGTCATAGTCTGCGCCGTGATACATGCCGGGCATCTCGGCGGTCTCGCCGCCCACCAGCGCCGCGCCCGCCTGCACGCAGCCCTCGACGATGCCGCGTATCACCGCTTCGGCAACACCAAGCTGCAACTTGCCGGTCGCGTAGTAATCCAGAAAGAACAGCGGCTCGGCGCCTTGCACCACGACGTCGTTGGCGCACATCGCCACGAGGTCGATGCCGATGGTGTCGTGGCGGCCGGTGTCGATGGCCAGTCGCAACTTGGTGCCCACCCCGTCGGTGCCGGCAACCAGCACCGGGCGCCGGTAGCCGGCGGGAAGTTCCACCAGCGCGCCAAACCCGCCGATGCCGGCCAGCACTTCGCGGCGCTGTGCGCGGCGCACCAGCGGCTTGATGCGCTCGACAAGCTCATCGCCGGCGTCGATGTCGACGCCGGCATCGCGATATGTGATGCCGGGGCCTTGGCTCATGGTTCTTTGCGCGTATGGTATTGTACCTGCCGCTGCGCACCGTTGCGCGTGCGAGCCAGACAATGTCCCGAACGGGCGCAATATCATGCAGGCAAATCGGCACGTGCGCGCAGTTGTGACGCTCCTGTGCCTGGGCTTGTGTGCGCTCTCGCTGCCATGCGCGGCGGGGCGGCCGGTGCGGGTCTACGAGGTTGACGTCGAGGGCCAGTCGCCCTCTGCGGTACAGCAAGCCATGCGCCAGGTGCTGGTGCGCGCGACCGGTCGGCGTGAATCGGCCGACGATCCGGCGCTCGGCAGCCTGGTCGCGGATGCGGCCAAGTACGTCAAATCCTACACCACCGGGCCGCGCGGCGAAGCGCAGGTGGTCTTCGACGGCGCCGCCGTCGAGCGCGCGATCACAGCTGCGGGACGCAGTGTCTGGGAGCATGAGCGCCCGTTCACGCTCATCGTGCTCGATCCGCCGCGCGTGCGTGCCGCGGCGGATGCCGCGCGCGCCGAGCTTGAGCGCGTGGCGGCCGAGCGCGGTCTGCCGATCAGCCTAATTCCTCTCACCCTGATCGACTCAGCCGGCAGCGCACTCGGCGCTGATGAGCTGTTGCAGGCCGCGCAGCGTTACGGCGGTGATGACATCCTGGTCGGCCGCGGGGCGGAGGGCGCGCCCGACTCGGCGCTCTCCTGGAATCTGTACTCGCACTCGATCAGTGCGAGCTGGAGCGGGCCGCTGGCGGCCGCCATCGATCACACGGTGGATCTGTTGGTTCCGCAGCAGGGCACCTCGCTCGCCGAGACCGAAAGCGAGACTAGCATTGAGATCGACGGCATCAACACCCTCACCGCCTACGCTGCCGCCGAACGCTTGCTGCAGAGCGTGCCGGGCGTGCGTCGCGCCGGCATTGCGGCGGCCGATGCCGGCAGCGTCACTTTCAGCGTGACGGTGCGCGGCGGGGCTGCCGGGCTTGAGCAGGGACTGACCGGCGCGGCGCACCTGGTGCGCGCCGCCGGCGCTGGTGCGCGTCTGGTGTACCGCTACCAGCCGCAGGGCTAGATGCCGGATCCGTTCCGCGCGTGCGCCACCTTCCCAACATCATCTGCCTGATTCGCCTGGCGCTGATCTGGCCGATCATCGCGGCCTTGCATGCCGGCCACTACCTGACTGCGCTCGCCGTGTTCGTCGTGGCCGCGGTGTCGGACGGACTCGATGGCTACCTCGCCAAGCGCTTCAACTGGACCTCGGAACTTGGCAAGTTCCTCGATCCGCTCGCCGACAAGCTGCTGCTGATCAGCGTGTTTGTCGAGGGCGCGTGGCTCGCTGTCATGCCCTGGTGGCTGACCGCCGCAGTGGTGGCGCGGGATGTGATGATCGGACTCGGTGCGCTGATCTTCCGGCTGTGGTTCGGTCCGCTGCGCGGGCGGCCTACGGTGATCAGCAAGATCAACACCGCCGCGCAGCTTTTGTATGTGATGCTGGTGCTGCTGCACGCAGCTCTTGGCGTGCCGCCGCACGAGATACTCGATGTCTGCGCACTCATCACGCTTGCGACCACGGTGATCTCCGCGGTGCACTATATCCTGGCGTTCACGCGGCGCGCGTGGCTGCAGCCGGCCGGATTCGCCTGAAGTCACGCCCATGCGCCAGATTCCGCTTAGCGTCCGTCTGCCCGATCGCGCGGTGTTCGAAAGCTTCCTCGCCGCGCGCAATGCGCAGGCGGTGGAGCACCTGCAGCGCCTCGCCAGTGGCGCACCCGGCGGCCCGAGCTGGCTGTGCGGGCCGCCCGGCAGCGGCAAGACTCACCTGCTGCAGGCCACCTGTGCCGCCGCGGCCGCTGGTATGCGCGCCGGCTACGTGCCGCTGGCGGAGGTCGCGCACCTGGGCGTCGGAGTGCTGGAGGGCCTGCCGCAGCTTGAGTGCCTGTGTCTGGATGACATCGACCGGGTCGCAGGAGACGCCGCCTGGGAGCGCGGCATCTTCGCTCTGTTGTGCGAACTGGAGGATGCCGCAGGCCGCCTGGTGTTCGCGGCCCGCTCACCGCCGGCGCTGGTGGGGTGGGTACTAGCGGACCTCGGCTCGCGCTGCGCGGCGAGTGCGGTATTTCAGCTGCGTGCGCTCGAGGAGCAGGAACAGCACGCCGCCTTGCAGTTGCGCGCGCGACTGCGCGGACTTGAGCTGCCGGATGAAACCTGGCACTGGCTGCAGCGGCGTTTTCCCCGCGACATGGGCACGCTCTACGAGCTGCTCGACACCCTCGATGAAGCGGCGCTCGCCGAGAAGCGCCGCCTGACGGTGCCGTTCATCCGCGAGGTGCTGCGCGCAGCGACCGAGCGACGCCGCGACTGAAAACGCGCCGGCGCGCGCTTTAGCGCGCCGGCGTGGATAACTGAACGGCGAGGGCCGCCACCCGACGGCCGAGGGCCTGGGCGAGCGCCCGCTCCGCCTCAGTGAGCGCGCCGGCCGTGTGGCCCGCGACGTGCGAGGCGCCGTAGGGGCTGCCGCCGCCGCGCGTGTCATTCAAGGCAGGCTCGGTATAGGGCAAACCGACCAGGTACATGCCGTGATGCAGGAGCGGCAGCATCATCGACAGCAGCGTCGTTTCCTGGCCGCCGTGCATGGTCTGGGTGGAGGTAAATACGCCGGCGGGCTTGCCGGCCAGTGCGCCGGAAAGCCACAGGCTCGCCGTGCCGTCGAGGAAGTGCTTGAGCGGGGCTGCCATGTTGCCAAAGCGCGTGGGGCTGCCGATGACCAGCGCGTGCGTCTCACGCAGGTCATCGAGGCTTGCGTAGGGCGCACCGCTTGCGGGCACTGCCTTGGCGGCAGCGTCGCTCTCGGTCGTTACCGCCGGCACGGTGCGCAGCCGCGCGGCAGCGCCCGGCGTGCCCTCCACGCCGCGACACACCTGGCGCGCGAGTTCCGCGGTGGCGCCGCTGCGCGAGTAATACAGCACCAGAACTTCGATCATGGCCGCTACGTTGCCACAAAATCCACGCGTCATCATCCGCGCAGCGTCCGGTGCGCGGCTTTCTCTAGTAGTATCCGGGCTTGCATGGTGTGCAAGAAATGCGTGATTGGCGGCCGTGTGCAGGGTGTGTTCTATCGGGCCACAGCGGCCAGGCGAGCGCAGGAGCTCGGCATCAGCGGCCACGCCCGTAATCTTCCCGACGGCCGCGTCGAGGTACTGGCGTGCGGCGAGGAGCCGGCGGTGAGCGCTTTCGTGAGCTGGCTGTGGATCGGCTCCTCGGCGTGCAAGGTCAGCGCGGTGGAGGTGATCGATGCGCCGGTCGATCCGACTTCTTCCCGAAGCGGATTTCATACGGAATGACATCGGTGAGGCATCGTGCGTGCTTAGGGCTCGCGGTGGCATCGTGGCTGGCCCTTTCACTGTTGCCCGCGGCCGCCCAGTCGCCGTCCGCGCAGGAGCCGCCGGCTGCCTCCCCGCCGGCCGCTGAAACCTCCCCGCCATCGCCGGCGGCGCCGGAGCTGCCTGCGGCACCGGCCGCCCGTGAGCGGCAGCCCGCCGCGGCCGCTCCCACCGTCCTGTCGTGGTTTCATCGTCATCGCCACCGGCACCAGCCCATGGTGGCCGCGGCCAACCCGATGGCGGTCGATGCCGGACTTGAGATTCTCGCCAAGGGCGGACGGGCGGTGGATGCGGCCGTTGCCATTCAGGCGATGCTCGGGCTGGTCGAGCCGCAAAGCTCAGGCGTCGGCGGCGGCGCCTTCCTCATGTACTACGATGCGCACACCGGCAAGGTGACGGCGTTCGACGGTCGCGAGAAGGCACCGGCCGAGGCACCCGCCGACATGTTCCTGGACGAGCAGGGCAAGCCGCTGCCCTTTGTCGAAGCGGTGCGCAGCGGGCGTTCCACCGGCGTACCGGGCGCGATTGCCATGTTGGCGGCGGCACAGAAGAAGCTCGGCGCGCTGCACTGGAAGGACCTTTTCCAGCCGACGATCCGCAGCGCCACCCAGGGTTTCAAAGTGCCGGCGCGGCTGGCGCTGTTCCTCGGTGAAGGCTCGCCCTTCCCGGCGACCAGCGAAATCCGCGCGCTGTTCTCGCGCGCCGACGGGGAGACGGTGGAAGAGGGCGACCTGTTCCAGAACCCCGAGTATGCCCGCACGCTGCAGCTGATTGCCCAGGAGGGTTCGCGCGCCGTGTATGAGGGTCCGATAGCCGCCGAGATCGTGAAGGTGACGCACCAGATGCCGTTGCCCGGCACCATGACGCTGAATGACCTGAGCAGCTATCGCGCCGAGGCGAGCGAGCCGTTGTGCCGGCCCTACCGCAAGTACACGGTGTGTGTGCCGCCGCCGCCCTCGAGCGGGGTGTCGCTGCTGCAGATGCTGTCGATCCTCGATGACACCGATATCGCCACGCGCTCGGCTTCCGACCCGCAGGCCTGGTTTCTGTTCATACAGGCGAGCCGGCTGATGTACGCGGATCGCGACCGTTACGTGGGAGATCCTCACTTCGTGAGCGTGCCGGTGGAGCGGATGCTGGACCCGGCCTATGTGCGGCTGCGGGTGCAGTTGATCGGCGAGCGTGCCGGGGCGTCTCCGGCGCCGGGCGACATCCCGCTGCCGCGCGGCCGCGATGCCACCACCGAGTCTTCCGGCACGAGTCACTTCGTCGTGATGGACGCCGACGGGGATGTCGTCTCCATGACCACCACCGTCGAGTCGGTGTTCGGCTCGGGGCGCACGGTCGGGGGCTTCGTGCTCAACAATCAGCTCACCGACTTTTCATTCGAGCCCACCGAGCGCGGCGCGCCGGCCGCCAATGCCGTGCATGGCGGCAAGCGACCACGCTCCTCGATGGCCCCGGTCATCGTTCTGGATCACTCCGGTGATTTCGTGGCCGCGCTCGGCTCGCCCGGTGGCAGCGCCATCCTCGAGTACAACGCCAAGACGCTGCTGGCGCTGCTGGCGTGGAAGCTCTCGCTCAAGCAGGCGATCGAGCTGCCGAACCTGATCGCGCACGCTGATACGTTCAGCGGGGAGATCGCCAAGTTCTCACCGGCGCTGCTGGCAGGATTGCGCGAGCGCGGCATCGAGTTGAAGAGCGGCCATGCAGAAGGCTCGGGCCTGCACGGCGTGGTGCGCCTCGCCGATGGCACCTACGAGGGAGCGGCGGATTCGCGCCGCGAGGGTGTCGCCCGCGCACTGCCCGCGGCGGCAGCGCTGCCCAAGCATGCCGCCGGAACAGCGCCCCGTTAGCGCGCCGGCAACGGCTTGAACCCCAGATCATCCGCGCCTGCCCAACGCGTCCACTGGGTGAGTACCAGGTCGGGGTAGTCACGTCGGCCGATGCTGCCGTTGTAGCGCGCCAGCGCCTTGCGCACATCGTTGTGCTCGTAACCGAGGTAAAAGCGCAGAATGGCGCAGCCCATGCGGATGTTGGGAGCGACGTGTATCAGCTCGTAGCGGCGCATGCCGAGGCGCTCTGGCCAGAACGGCATCACCTGCATGAGTCCCACCGCACCGGCCGATGACACCGCCCAGCGATCAAAGCGGCTCTCGACCGCCATCACCGCCATCACCAGTCCGGGCGGCAGGCGCGCCTCGCCCGCGCGGTGGGTCTCGCAATACACCTGTTTGAGAATGTCCAGCCGCTCGTCCTTCTGCTTGACGAGCTTGCGCAGCCGCGGCTCCATCAGCGTGTACCAGACCGCCGAGTCGTACTGATCGGTGAAGCACTGCGCCTGCGCGATGGCCTTCTCGAGCACGGCCTTAAGTTCCGGGTCACGCTGCGCGTCCGCGCGCGCTAATGGCGTGCTGCCTAGCCCCGTGACGGCAAAGGCGGCCAGCGCGATCAGCAACAGCCACAGCCGCTGCCGGTGTTGCGGCTCAGCAGGCCAGGCGCTGACGGAGGAAGGCGAGCAGCTCGGCAGCGGGAACTTCCGTGCTGGCGGCGTCGCGGCGGTGGCGGTACTCGAGCTTACCGGCCTCAAGTCCGCGCTCCCCCACCACCACGCGGTGCGGGATCCCCACCAGCTCCGCGTCGGCGAACTTGACGCCGGGGCGGGCATCGCGGTCGTCGTACAGCACCTCGATCCCCTCATCGGTGAGCTCGGCATACAGTCGATCGCTGACTTCGCGGACACGGGCTGATTTTTGCAGGTTAATGGGTACCAGCACTACCTGGAAGGGCGCAATCGGCTCCGGCCAGATGATGCCGCGCTCATCGTGGTTCTGTTCGATCGCCGCAGCCACGATGCGCGTCACACCTATGCCGTAGCAACCCATGAGCAGCGTGACTTCCTTGCCGTCCTCATCGAGCACGGCAGCCTTCATGGGCCGGCTGTACTTGTCGCCGAGCTGGAAGATGTGACCCACCTCAATTCCGCGCGCGATCTTCAGATGTCCCTTGCCGGAGGGGCTCGCATCGCCCTCGACGACCTTCCTGAGGTCGGCAGCGAGCGCACCTGTCACGTCGCGCTCCCAGTTGACGCCCATCAGGTGCTGATCCTTGGCGTTGGCGCCGCACACGAAGTCAGCGAGGTTAAGCGCGCTGTGGTCGGCGTACAGACGGCACTTGAGTCCGACCAGTCCAACGTAGCCCGGCTCCGTGCCGGTCGCTTTCAACACGCGCTCGGCGCTCGACATGCGCAGCGGGCTGGCGACGCCGGGCAGCTTCTGCGCCTTGACGGCGTTGAGCTCGTGATCGCCGCGCAGCACCAGCGCGACGACCTCATCCGCCTTGCCATCGACGATGAGCGTCTTCACGCAGCGCGCAGGCGCAACGTCCAGGAAGGCCGCCAGATCCGCCACGGTTTTAATGCCCGGCGTGCTGACGTTGCGCAGCACCTCCTGCGGCGCGGGGCGCGGCTCGGACGGGGCAGGGGCGGCGGCCGCCTCGAGGTTCGCCGCGTAGTCGTCGGCATCCGAGAACACGATGGCGTCCTCGCCGGAGGCAGCGAGCACGTGGAATTCCTGCGAGACATCCCCGCCGATGGCGCCCGAGTCCGCGCGCACCGCGCGGAAGGTGAGTCCGGTGCGCGTGAAGATGCGCGTGTAGGCGTCGTACATCGCGCGGTATCCGTCCTGCAGCGAGGGCGTATCCAGATGGAAGGAGTAGGCATCCTTCATGATGAACTCTCGCGCGCGCATCACGCCAAAGCGCGGTCGCACCTCGTCGCGGAACTTGGTCTGGATCTGGTAGAAGTTCACCGGCAGTTGCCGGTAGCTCTTGAGTTCGCGCCGCGCGATGTCGGTGATCACTTCCTCGTGGGTCGGACCTGCCACGAAGTCGCGCTCGTGACGGTCCTTGATGCGCAAAAGCTCCGGCCCGTACTCGCTCCAGCGGCCGGACTCCTGCCACAGCTCCGCGGGCTGTATCACCGGCATCACCAGTTCCAGGGCGCCGGCGCGATTCATCTCCTCGCGCACGATGCGCTCGACTTTCTGCAGCGAGCGCAGGCCCATCGGCAGCCAGCTGTACAATCCTGCGGCCAGGCGGCGGATGAGCCCGGCGCGCAGCATGAGCTGGTGACTGAGCACCTCCGCTTCCGCGGGGGTTTCCTTAAGCGTGTTGATGGGGTAGGCGGATAGTCTCATCGTCGCACGTTGGCCTCGAAACGGGATGCTGGCATCTTAGCAGGCGGCCCCACTAAGATTGCCGCCGTGGAAAGCGAGACCCCGGATTACAGGCCGCGGCGCGGCAAGGGCATCTACCTGCTGCCCAACCTGCTCACCACGGGCTGCCTGTTTTCGGGCTTCTACGCGGTGGTGGCGGCGATCGACAAGCACTTCGCCCCGGCCGGCATGGCGATATTCGCCGCCATGATCTTCGACACCCTGGATGGGCGCATCGCGCGCTTGACGCGCACCGAGACCTTTTTCGGCAAGGAGTACGACAGTCTTGCCGACATGGTGGCCTTCGGCGTGGCGCCCGGCATCGTCGCCTATCAGTGGGGCGTGGTGCGCATCGCCGAATACGGTCATCACTGGGACCGCTTCGGCTGGCTCGCCTGCTTCTTCTACGTCGCCGCCGCGGCGCTGCGGCTGGCGCGCTTCAACGCGCGCTCGGCGGTGGCCGACAAGCGCTACTTCGAGGGCCTGCCGAGCCCGTCGGCGGCTGCGATCGTGGCGGCCTTCGTGTGGTTTGTCAGTTACTGGGACGAGCCCGGGCTCGGCGGCCTGATCGCGGCATTCCTGGTGACCGCGAGCGCCGGCGCGCTGATGGTGAGCCGCTTCGGCTATCCGAGCTTCAAGCAGTTGAACCTGGACCGGCGCATCCGCTTCGTTTACCTGCTGCTCATGATCCTGGCCATCATTCTGATCGCCTCCGACCCTTCCGCGATGCTGTTGGCGATGTTTGGCACCTACGCGCTGTCGGCGCCGCTGTTGTGGGTCGGGCGCCGCGTGCGGCGGCTGGTGCGGCGCCCGCCGCGCGGGGGCGCCTGAACCGATGGATCCTGAGCGGCGCAGACAGTATCTGGAAGCGATCGGCATCGACGTATGGGTCGCACGCCGCGGTGACGGTGCGCCCGCTGGCAGCGCCCAGATCCACTCGGCCACGCCGGTACGCCCGCAGGCCGCCCCTGAGGCGCAGACCGGCGCCCTGTGGGAGGCGCTGCTGCAGGAGGTGCGCGCCTGCACGCGCTGCCCGCTGCATGCCACGCGCACCCAGGGCGTGCTGGGTGTCGGGCCCCGGCGTGCCGACTGGCTGGTGATCGGGGAGGCCCCCGGGGCGGAAGAGGACCGGCGTGGCGAGCCGTTCGTCGGCGCGGCCGGGCAGCTGCTCGACAAGATGCTCAAGGCCATCGGCCTTGACCGCAAGAACAACGTGTACATCGCCAACGTCCTGAAGAGTCGGCCGCCGAACAACCGCGATCCCAAGCCCGAGGAGGTGGCCGCCTGCCTGCCCTATCTGGCCCGTCAGATCGCCCTGCTGAGGCCAAAGATCATGCTCGCGGTCGGGCGCATCGCCGCCCAGAATCTGCTCGCGACCGATGCGCCGCTCGGCCGCCTGCGCGGCCAGGTGCATCGCTTCGGGGAACTCAACACGCCGCTCGTGGTCACGTATCATCCCGCCTATCTCCTGCGTACCCCGGCGGACAAGCGCAAGGCGTGGGAGGATTTGAAGTTTGCCCGAGACGTGTACCAGCAGTTAAGCCAGGGTGCTGCGAGCGATGGCAACCGCGGCTGAATTCCTCAATCCCGAAGTCCTCATCCGCCCGATGCGCGCGGGCGATGTGGCCGAGGTGGTCGCGATCGAGCGCGCCGCCTACCAGTTTCCGTGGAGCGATGGGATCTTCCGCGATTGCCTGCGGGTGGCTTACCTGTGCCGCGTGGTCACGGTGGGGCGGCAGGTGGCGGCCTACGCGGTGATGAGTTTCGGGGCAGGCGAGGCGCACATTCTCAATCTGTGCGTGGCGCAAGCGTTTCGCTGCCGCGGCATCGGCAAGCGACTGCTCAACTCGATGATCGAGCGCGCCACGGCCGCCGGCATGGGCGAGGCGTTTCTGGAAGTGCGACCCTCCAACACGGCGGCGATCCGCCTGTACCTGACGCTCGGCTTCGAGCAGGTCGGTATGCGCCGCGGCTACTACCAGGCGGTGGGTGGCCGCGAGGATGCCGCCGTGCTGCGGCGCAGGCTCACGGCGCCCGGCGCAGCCGTGCACCAACCGACATAGAGCCGATGACCGATCTTGAGGCCGAAATCCGTCGGCGACGGACGTTCGCGATTATCTCGCACCCCGACGCCGGCAAGACCACGCTCACCGAGAAGCTGCTGCTGTTCGGGGGCGCCATCCAGATGGCCGGCACCGTCAAGGGCCGCAAGGCAACCCGCCACGCCACCTCAGACTGGATGCGGCTCGAGCAGCAGCGCGGCATCTCGGTGACCTCCTCGGTGATGCAGTTCCCGTACCGCGATTGCCTCGTGAACCTGCTCGACACGCCCGGCCATGAGGACTTCTCGGAGGACACCTACCGCACCCTCACCGCGGTGGACTCGGCGCTCATGGTGATCGACTGCGCCAAGGGCGTGGAGGAGCGCACCATCAAGCTGATGGAGGTGTGCCGGCTGCGCGATACGCCGATCATGACCTTCATCAACAAGCTCGACCGCGACGGACGACCGGCGGTGGAACTGCTGGATGAGATCGAGAGCGTGCTCAAGATCGGCACGGCGCCGCTCACCTGGCCGATCGGCATGGGACGCGAGCTGCGCGGCATCTATCACCTGCCGGAGGACCGCATCTACGTCTACGCAGCCGCCGAGCGCGGGCGGATGGGGCAGAACCGCATCATCGAAGGTCTCGGCAGCGATGCGGCGCAGGAATTCCTCGGCGAGCAGGCGCGCTCCTTCGGCGAGGAGATCGAGCTGGTGAAGGGCGCCACCGGGCAATTCGATCCTGACGCCTACCGCGCCGGCCGGCAGACGCCGGTGTTGTTCGGCTCCGCCATCAACAACTTCGGCGTCGAGGAACTGCTGACGGCGTTCACCGCGCATGCCCCGGAACCGCTGCCGCGCATCGCCCGCGAGCGGCTGGTGGAGCCGACGGAAATCCCGCTCGCCGGCTTCGTGTTCAAGATCCAGGCGAACATGGATCCTGCGCATCGCGATCGCATCGCGTTCCTGCGACTGTGTGCGGGCAAGTATTCGCGCGGCATGCGCCTGTTCCACGCACGCCTCGGCAAGGAGGTACGCGTGGCGGATGCCCTGACCTTCATGGCCGCCGAGCGCGCCCAGGCCGAGGAGGCCTATGCCGGAGACATCATCGGTCTGCATAACCACGGCACCATCAACATCGGCGATACCTTCACGCAGGGCGAGCGGCTGACCTTCACCGGGGTGCCGAATTTCGCGCCGGAGATCTTCCGCCGCGCGGTGCTCAAGGACCCGCTGAAAATGAAGGCGCTGCAGAAGGGCCTGTCGCAGCTGTGCGAGGAGGGCGCCACGCAGCTGTTCAAGCCGCTGCGCAACAACGATCTGGTGCTGGGCGCGGTTGGACAGCTGCAGTTCGAGGTGGTGGCGTTTCGCCTCCAGGATGAATACGGGGTGCAGTGCGTGTTCGATCCGGTCACGGTGTACACCGCGCGCTGGGTCGACAGCGCCAACCCTGCCAAGCTCGAGGAATTTCGCGCCCGCGCGCATGATCACCTGGCGCTCGATCACTCCGGAGCGCTGGTGTACCTGGCACCCTCGCGCGTCAACCTGCAGCTCACGCTCGAGCGCTGGCCCGATATCATCTTCCGCGAGACGCGCGAGCACGCCGCGAGCTGAAACGCCGCCGCTGCCAAGGGTGGCGCGCGGCGTGGATTTGTGCGACATAGCCGCACCATGGAGGACTTATGAACGATCTCTCCTCGGTGCAGGCGCACTTCACGCAACGCGAAATCCTCGTGAATTCGCTGTACGAGGCGTCAGAACTTGAGCACAACCTCATGTGCACCTACCTCTATGCGGCCGCGAGCCTCAGGAGCGGCGAGGGCGAGGGTCTGGATGCCACGCAGGTGGCGGCCGTGAAGCGCTGGCGGCAGGTGCTGCTGGGTGTCGCGATCGAGGAAATGGGGCACCTCGCGGCGGTGTGGAACATTACCGCAGCGCTCGGCGCCAGTCCGCGCGTCGGTCGCACGAATTTTCCGCTGGATCCGGGTTACCTGCCGGCCAGCATCACGGTACGGCTCGCGCCCTTCAATGCCGACACGCTGCAGCACTTCGTATTCCTCGAGCGCCCGCACGGCTCGTCCGAGGCGGAAGGGCGCGGCTTCGCCTGCGAGCGCCCCTACGTGCGCGGCACCGACCGGCCTCACCTGACTCCCATGGCACGGGACTACGACACGGTCGGGGACTTCTACGAGACCCTGGGCCTCGGTCTGCGTGCCTTCGTCAGCCGTTACGGTGAGACGGACACCTTCGATGGCGACCCGGCGCTGCAGCTTTCCAGCGCCGAGGTCAATCTTGCCGGTGCAAAGCCGGTGCGCTGTCTGAAGACGGCGCTGGCGGCCTTTGCGGCCATCATCGAGCAGGGCGAGGGAGCGCCGCGCGACTCGGTCGGCTCGCACTACCAGAAATTCCTGGGCATTCGCGCCGAGTTCGCCGCGCTGCGAGCGGCGAACGAGTCGTTCGCGCCGGCTTTCCCCGCGGCCACCAACCCGGTGCTGCGGCGCCCGCCGCGGCCGGAAGGGCGGGTATGGATCGAGGACCCGGACGCCTTTGCGACTGTGGACCTCGCCAATGCCTGTTATGCGCTGATGCTGCGGCTGCTCGCCTACGCGTACGTGCTGCCGGGTCCGGGCGCCGAGAAGAGCCTGGTGGTCGACCTTGCAATCGGGCTCATGCAGGCTGTGATGCCGCTCGCCGAACGCGCCGCTCGCCTGCCGGCCGGGCCCTCCAATCCGCACTGCAACGCCGGCCTGTCGTTCATCACGCTGCGCGATCCGAGCCCGCTGCCGGCGGGGGCTGCCGCCCGGCGCCTGTTCCTCGAGCGTTTCTCGCAACTGGCCGCGGCGGGTGCGAAGTTGCAACCCGCGGGCGAGGCGCGTGGCGCCGCCGCGGCGCAGCAGCTCGCCGCGCTCGCGGCTCGCGCCGAGAGGGGCTTTGCGCTCGGCGCAGCGCAGCCGCAGCGCGCGGCCGCGACGCCCGGCGCAGCCGCGCCCGCGCCGGCGGATCACCCGCGTGGGCTCAGCCCTGGCGGCATCGAAACGGTGGGCGGCGAGAGGATGGAGGTGCAGTTCGAGGCGAAGCGCTGCATCCACTCACGCTTCTGTGTCACCTGGGCGCCGCAGGTGTTTCTCGCCAACGTGCAAGGGCCGTGGATCCACCCGGACGCCATGCCGGCGGAGCGTTTGGTCGAGGTCGCGCACGCGTGTCCCTCGGGTGCGATCCGCTACCGCCGCCTCGACGGGGAGGCCGAGGAAGCCGCGCCCCCGGTCAATCTTGCGAGCGTGCGCGAGGGCGGCCCGTATGCCTTTCGCGCGCAGCTGCAGATCGATGGGGCGAGCGCGGGCTTTCGCGCCACGCTGTGCCGGTGCGGGGCTTCGAAGAACAAACCCTACTGCGACGGCTCGCATCACGAGATCGGCTTCAGCGCCAGCGGCGAGCCGCCGAGCGGTGAGACCGAGCCGCTGTCCGCGCGCGATGGCGTGCTCGCGGTCGATCCGCAGAAGGACGGGCCGCTGAAGGTTCGCGGCAACCTCGAGATCCTCAGCGGCAGCGGACGGGCGGTGGCGCGCGTGACATCGGCGTACCTGTGTCGTTGCGGGGGCAGCGCCAGTAAGCCCTTTTGCGACGGCACGCACGCGAAGATCGGCTTCAGGTCCGCCTGACTGCGCGTTGGCGTGCCGCTGCCGTGGCGCACAGGCTGCGCGTGACTTCTGCCGCGCAGCACGAATCGACTGACCGGTACACTCGCCGCTTCGGCCGCCCCTTCCGCGCTTCATGAGAGTCAGTTCGATGATCGCACCGCGCAGCCGCGCCAGATGTCCCGCCGCCACGGTGCTGGTGATGGCCGTTGCGTGCATGTTGCCCCCTGCACTCAGCGCGCGCGAACAGCCCGCACCGGCCGTCCACCCGCAGCTGTGGCCGCAAGCGGCGAGTCAGGGGCTGCTCGATCGCGCTACCGAGGCGAAGATCTCCGCTCTCATCGCGCGCATGAGGCTCGAGGAGAAGGTCGGGCAGGTCATCCAGACCGACATCAGCGCGATAGCGCCGCCGGACCTGGAACAATATCCGCTCGGCTCGATCCTTGCCGGTGCCGATTCGCGCGCGAACGGCAAGGAGCGCACGCCCGCTGCGTGGCTGGCGCTGGCCCGGGAGTTTCATGCCGCGGCCCTGAAAGCGCGTCCTGACCATGTGCCGATCCCCATTCTCTTCGGCATCGATGCGGTTCACGGTGACAACGATGTCGCGGGAGCGGTGATCTACCCGCACAACATCGGGCTCGGCGCCGCGCACGACGCCGAGCTGGTGCGCCGGATCGGGGCGGCGACCGCACGGGAAGTCGCTGCGACCGGCATGGACTGGACCTTCGCACCGAGCCTCGCCGTGCCGCAGGACGTGCGCTGGGGGCGAAGCTACGAAGGCTTCAGCGAGGACCCAGCACTGGTGCGTCTGTACGCCGCGGCCGCAGTGGAGGGTTTGCAGGGCGCTGCCACACTCAGTGACAAGCTGCAGGCGGGCCATATCGCGGCGACCGCCAAGCACTTTATCGGCGATGGCGCCACCGATGCGGGTGTCGATGAGGGTAATGCGCTCGTCGATGAGGCCGAACTCATCCACACGCACGTGCAAGGCTACCTCGGCGCCATCAACGCCGGCGTCCTGACGGTGATGGTCTCCTATTCGAGCTGGCAGGGCGCCAAGATGCACGCCAACCGCGCACTGTTGACCGAGGTGCTCAAGCAGCGCCTGGGCTTCGCGGGCTTCGTGGTCGGTGACTGGGACGGGCATGCGCAGGTACCCGGCTGCGCGAGCGATCGCTGCCCGGCGGCCTTCAACGCCGGTGTCGACATGTTCATGGCGCCGCTGAAGTGGCGCAGCCTGTATGACAACACGCTCGCCGAGGTACGCAGCGGCGAGATCTCGCTGGCGCGGCTCGAGGATGCGGTGCGGCGCATCCTGCGCGTGAAGTACCAGCTCGGGCTGTTCAATCCCTCGCGTCCGTATGAAGGACGCCTCGATCTGATCGGCTCGGCCGAGCACCGGGCGCTGGCGCGTGAAGCGGTGCGCAAGTCGCTGGTGCTTCTGAAGAACGACGGCGCGCTGCCGATCAAATCGGGTGCGCGGGTATGGGTCACCGGTCCCGGAGCCGACAGCATCGGCATGCAATGCGGCGGCTGGAGCCTTTCGTGGCAGGGCACGACTTCCAACGCTGATTTCCCGAACGCGCAGTCGATTCAGGCCGGCTTCAAGGAGGCGCTCGCCGCCGGCGGCGGGCGCCTCGTGGACGGTACCGACCTCACCGGGCAGGATCGCCCCGATGTGGTGGTCATGGTGTACGGGGAAACCCCGTACGCCGAGATGCTCGGCGATGTGCAGTTTGCGCTCTACAACACGCGCGCTGCGCTGCGGACACTCGCTCAACTGCAGGCGCGCGGCATACCGGTGGTCAGCGTATTCCTGTCCGGCCGACCGCTGTGGGTTAGGTCCGAGATCGAGGCCAGTAATGCTTTCGTGGCCGCCTGGCTTCCCGGCACCGAAGGCGGCGGAGTCGCAGACGTGCTGATCGGGGATGCGGCCGGGCGAGCGCGCAGCGACTTCAGTGGCCGGCTTGCTTTTGCCTGGCCGAACGGCAAGGCGTTTGGCGCGGGTCCGGGCTTTAAAGCTTCGGGGGATGACTTGCCGCTCGGCTACGGACTACGTTACAAGCCGTGAGCTTGCGCGCGGGGAACGTCAGGCGGTTCGGTGTGTTGCCCAGTCGTCTGCAAGCGGCCGGCATCGAAGTCTGCTCTGATCGCAGGTGCAGAAAAGCGGGGTTCGCGATGGGTCCGGGTCGAATGCAGCTGACCGATGCTGCGCTGTTCCCTCCTAAGCCTCACACTGTTTTAGATCTTGACACTCGGGTGGCTCGCGGACGGCTGAGGTCGTGCCACGCCCGCCCGGTATGAACTCGCTGCGCCTGCCGTCGGTGCGGCACGAGGACGATGCGTTCCGGCGTTGGTTCGAGTCGCTACCGGCACTCGGTGAGCCCCGGGGGGGCCACACGGTCAGCCAGAGGTGCGGACCCAGGGCGGGTGTGTTCAAAACCAGCCGCTCGGCTTTACTTCACCGGCAGCCGAAGTTGTGCCACCGCGCGGTGGAACTGCTCGATCTCCTCAAGAATGCCGGGCAGTTCAGGCCCATAGCGCAACTGCGCATAGCGCTCCAGCAGCGGCTGCACCGGATCCTTCAGGTCGGGGCGCTGGGCGATCACCGCTTCGGCGAAGCTCAGCGGACCCTGGTGCGGCACGCGCGGCGTCGCGATGCGGGCAAGCTTGCGGCACAGGCGCGCGTAGGCGCGCGCCAGCGCATCGGGGCCCGCGGTGCGCTCGCTGCGGCCGATATACCAGGCGATGAGCGCAAGCCACACACACAGCGCCAGCATGAAGGCCCAGCCCAGATAGCGCGTATCGGGCGCGCGCACGCCGAGTCGCTCGAGCAGGTCCATCTGCCGGGAGTAGTCGAATTTCACCACGTGATCCGTCCACCACGCGTTGGTGGCATCCCAGCGCTGCAGCAGGTTCGTGAGCCAGGCCGAGCCGCGCAGTAGCCGCTCACGAGCAGACAGTGCCTCGGGCATCATGTCGAAGATGCCGCGGTTGAGCCGCTCGGGCGCGACCACCGCGGTGGGATCCACGCGCGTCCATCCGCGCCCCTCGAGCCACACCTCGCCCCAGGCATGCGCGTCCGACTGGCGCACCAGAAAGTAGCCGCCGATCGGGTTCCATTCCCCGCCCAGGTATCCGGTGACCACCCGCGCGGGCACACCCGCCGCGCGCATCAGCGCGACGAAGGCTGATGCGTAGTGCCCGCAGAAGCCCTCGCGCGTGTTGAACAGGAAATCGTCGATCGAGTTGGCACCGAGCCGCTCGGGCGTCAGCGAGTAGGCAAAGCCACCGTTGCGCAGGTAATCGAGCACCGCCCGCACGAAGGCCGCATCGGAGCCTGCCTGCTGGCGCAGCGAGCGCGCAAGCGCCCGAGTGCGCGGATTGGCCGACCCCGGCAATGCGGTGTCCAGGCGCTGCACGGCAGGGTCGAGCGAGCCTTGCGCGAGCACGCGGCTATAGGACAGTCCCCCGAAGCTCACCACGGCGGTGACCGGTTCGGCGGCGAGCAGCTGATAGTCGTAGGTGAGCAGCACGTGCGGGTCGGGAGATTGCGCTGGCGTGTCGAGCGCGAACCACCAGCGGCGGCGGTTCGGCTCGAGCGTCACGCGATAGCGGTAAGCGGTGCCGGCGTTGTGGATCGGATCGTGCAGGCCGTACTGGGCCGCCGTGCGCCAGCTATAGCCGTCGAAGTCGTGCAGCACCGGGCCGCGCCAGTAACGTTGCGCGGGCGGCGGGGTGGCGCCTAAGAACTGCGCGCGAAACGCCGGATCGAAGCTGGCGGTCAGCTGCACGATGCTGCCCGGGCTCATGGTGTCGGACAGCCCCGTGATGGCCTCATCCTTGCGCGGAATCGCCCAGAATTGCCCGGGCAGACGCGGAAAGAACAGGAACAAGAGCAGGGCGAGCGGCAGCGCCATCAGCAGAGCCCGTCCGGCGAGCGTGAGTGCGGCGCGTGCGCGCAGGTCGGGGCAGGCGACCACCGCGAGCGCTGAGCAGCACAGCCAGGCCTGCAGTCCGTAGAGCGGCGTGCGCGCGAGATTCTGCCGGTCAAGACAGGCAGCGAGCAGCAGGAACAGCCCCACGCCCACGATGACGAGTTCATCGCGCGCGCTGCGTGTCTCGAGCAGCTTGAGTGAGGCCATCAGCAGCAGCAGCGTCGTGCCGGCCGCCAGTCCGTTGAGGGTGTGGAAGCGTGCGAGCACCAGCGCGACCAGCGCCAGGGCGAGCACGGCGCGCGTGCCGATCCCGGGGAACCAGCCGCCGCTGCGTGCCGTGAGCAGCCGCCACGCGATGAGCGCCAGCACGGCCGCCGATGCCCAGCCCGGCAGGCGATCGATGTGCAGCAGCACCCCGGCCGCCAACGCGGCGCATGCCCAGGCGAGCGAGCCCAGCCGCTCAGAGCCGCTCATCGAGTCCGAACCTGGCCAGCGCGGCAAGGCAGCGGTGACGGTGCTCGGGTCCGCGGTCGGGCGGCCATCGCACTCCCGGCAGGACGAGTCCGTAGCGCTCGCCGCGCGCCTCGGCATCCACCACCCAGCGGGCCAGCTGCGACAGGCGCGCCTCCACGTTGCGCTCGGCGAGCTGCGCGAAATCAAACTCCTTCAGTTCCGCAGTCCCCTGCATGTACTCCTTGACCAGCAGCGGCGCCCCGCGCGCATAGGCCTTCCAGGCGACCTGGCGCGGGGAGTCGCCGTCGCGAAACGCACGCAGGTCTGCCCATTCGTCCGCGCCCTTGCCGTGGATCTGGCGGCTGCCCGGCCGGCTGCCGCTCTCGGTCGGCATCGGCAGCGAGCCGCGCGGGGCCGGGTAGACCAGCATCTCGATGGGCGCGTGCAGCCAGGTCCAGGTGCGAAACAGCCCGAACGGGTGAGCGGTGGAAAGACGCACCCGCTCGAGGCGCACCGGCCCGCGCCTGGGCGCGGCGAGCGGCAGTTCGAGCTGCGCTCGAGCGTGGGCGGGGACATCCGTCACGACCAGCGCGCCATTCGGCAGCGCCGCTTCCAGCTGCCTGCGCGCGAGCGGCGCGGAGCTGGCCAGCGTCAGCTGCACCTTTCCGAGGCTGCCGGCGAACACCGCCGGGGCGATCGCGGCGCTCACCTCGGTGCCGAGCAGATTGCGGTGACACTGCTGCATCACCACCAGCGCGAACCCTGCCAGCACGAACGTCACAAGCAGGGCGAGGCTGTTGGCGTAGTTCAGGCCGGCGAGCAGCATCATGAACAACAGCGCCGCGAACGCCAGTCCCGCGCGGGTCGGCAGGATGTAGAGCCGGCGCCGCCCGAGCGTCACCGGCAGATGATCCAGGCCCTGGCGGCGGCGCATCCAGGCGAGCATGCGCTCGCGCGCCAGCGCACTCAGCGGCGCGAAAGGATTCCAGCGCGCAAGCGGCCCGGTCCCTGCGCGGCCAGCCATTTACAGCGGTACCGGCACGGCGCGGATGATCTCCGCGGCGACCTCCGCGTCGCCGACGCTGGCCGGATCGCGCCGCTCGAGCCGGTGCGCGACCACCGACGGTAGCACCGCCTGCACGTCCTCGGGCAGCACCGCCTGGCGTTGCGACAGGAAGGCATAGGCCTGCGCGGCGCGGATCAGGCCCTGACCGGCGCGCGGGGAGAGTCCGAGCTTAAGATCGCTGCGCTCGCGGGTGCGCGCGATCAGCGCCTGGGCATAGTCGAGCAGCGGCTCGGAGATGTGCACGGTGCGCACGGCGCGCTGCGCGGCGAGCACCTGCGCAGCCGACAGCACCGGCGCGATGACCGGCAGCAGCTCGCGGCGCTCACCGCCGCGCAGCAGTTCGCGCTCGTGGCTCGCGTCCGGGTAGCCGAGTACGACGCGCATGAGGAAACGATCCAGTTGCGACTCGGGCAGGCTGAAGGTGCCGAGCTGCTCGTGCGGATTTTGCGTCGCGACCACGAAGAACGGCTCGGGCAAAGGATAGGTGGTGCCATCCGCACTCACCTGACGCTCCTCCATGGCCTCCAGCAGCGCGCTTTGCGTGCGCGGGCTCGCGCGGTTGACTTCGTCGGCGAGCAGCAGCTGGGTGAAGACCGGGCCGCGCCGGAAATGAAACTGCTGGCTGGCGCGGTCGAATACCGACACGCCGATGATGTCCGCCGGCAAAAGGTCGCTGGTGAACTGCACGCGCTGCCAGGCGAGTCCGAGCACGTGGGCGAGTGCGTGGGCGAGGGTGGTCTTGCCCACGCCCGGCACGTCCTCGATGAGCAGGTGCCCGCGCGCCAGAAGACAGGCGAGGCACAGCCTGATCTGCTGCGGTTTGCCGAGGATCACCGTCTCGAGTGTCGCGAGCACGCGCGACAGCGTGGCGGCATCGACCTCGTCCACCGCGGTATCCATCACTTCAGGTCGCCCAGGCGCTCAAGTTGGGCGGCAAGCCCCGCGGCGCTGCGCTCAAGCTCCGCCGCGCGCTCACGCTCGGTAGCCACGACCTCGGCCGGCGCGCCGCGCACGAAGTTCTCGTTGGCCAGCCGTGCGCGGGTCTTCTCCAGCTCCGCCTGCGCGCGTGCCAGCAGGCGCCCGATACGCTCGGCCTCGGCCTGGGCATCGATGAGGCCTGCCATCGGGACCAGCACGGTGAGCGAGCCGGCCAGGGCCGCGGCGCATTGCGGTGCCTCGGCGGAGGGCGCGAGCAGTGTCACGCCGGCAAGTCCGGCCAGCCGCTCAAGGGTGGCCCGATGGCGCACCAGCAGCGCCTCATCCTCCACACCGGCGTCCTTCAACAGCACCGCGATGCGCCTGGCGGGGCTGACATTCATCTCGCCGCGGATCTGGCGCACCCCCAGCACGATGCGCTGGATCCAGGCCGCTTCGCGCTCGGCCTCCTCGTCGGGAGGAAAATCCGCGGCCACCGGGTACGGCTGCAGCATGACGGTGGGCCCGCTGCAACCGGCCAGCGGCGCCACGCGCTGCCAGATCTCCTCGGTGATGAAGGGCATCAGCGGATGCAGCGCGCGCTGCAGTGCCTCGAGGATCTGCACCAGGGTGCGCTGAGTGCCGCGTTTGGCGGCCGCACTCGTGAGCTCACCCTGCAGCACCGGTTTGGTCAGCTCGAGATACCAGTCGCAATAGTCGTACCAGGTGAATTCGTAGAGCGCGCTCGCCGCGTAGTCGAAGCGGTAGTCGCGATAGGCGCTCTCGAGGACGCCCAGCATGCGACCGAAGCGCGAGCGGATCCAGCGGTCGGCGACCGAGGCTTCACCGCGGCCCGCACCGGCTCCCTCGGCATCCGCCAGCGCAAGCGTGACAAAGCGCGCCGCGTTCCACAGTTTATTACAGAAATTGCGGTAGCCGCCCACGCGCGCCATGTCAAAGCGCACCTCGCGGTTGGGCGAGGCGAGCGCAGCAAAGGTGAAGCGCAGCGCATCGGTGCCGTGCGGCGCGATACCGTGCGGGTACTGCCGCCGCGTGAGCTTCTCGATGGCGGGGGCGAGCTTCGGCTGCATGAGTCCGCTGGTGCGCTTGGCGATCAGCGCCTCGAGCGCGATGCCGTCGACGATGTCGAGCGGATCGATGACGTTACCCTTGGACTTGGACATCTTGTCGCCGTGCTCATCGAGAATGAGGCCGGTGATGTAGACGTCGCGAAACGGCACCTCAGCCATGAACTTCAGTCCCATCATCATCATGCGGGCGACCCAGAAGAAGATGATGTCAAAGCCGGTGACCAGCACCGCGCCGGGATAGAACCGGGCAAGATCCGCGTTCGCCTGCGGCCAGCCCAGTGTCGAGAACGGCCACAGCGCCGATGAAAACCAGGTATCGAGCACGTCCTCGTCCTGGCGCAGTCCAAGGTCGGCGGCCAGCCCGTGCCGCGTGCGCGCGGCGGCCTCGCTGCGCTCGACGTACACGTTGCCGGCCTCGTCATACCAGGCCGGGATGCGGTGCCCCCACCACAGCTGGCGGCTCACGCACCAGTCCTTGATGTTGCGCATCCACTCGAAATAGGTGCGCGCCCACCCTTCAGGCACGAAGCGGGTGCGCCCCTGTTCGACCGCCGCGATCGCCGGAGCCGCGAGCGGGGCGATCTTCACGTACCACTGGTCGGTGAGGTAGGGCTCAAGGACGGCGCCGCTGCGATCGCCGCGCGGCACGGCGAGCCTGTGTTTCTCGACTCGCGCGAGCAGTCCTGCCGCCTCGAGCTCGGCCACCACGCGCTTGCGCGCCTCGAAGCGATCGAGTCCGCGGAAGCGCTCCGGTACCGTGTCGGCCAGCGTCGCGCGCGGGGTGAAGATAACGATCTGCGGCAGCTTGTGGCGCAGGCCGATCTCGTAGTCGTTGAAATCGTGCGCCGGGGTGATCTTGACGCAGCCGGAGCCGAAGTCAGGATCAACATAGGTGTCCGCGATGACCGGAATATCGCGCCCGCTGAGCGGCAGCCGCAGCTGTCTGCCGACCAGGGCGCGGTAGCGTTCATCGTCCGGGTGCACCGCCACCGCCGCATCGCCCAGCATGGTCTCGGGGCGGGTGGTGGCCACCACCAGGTGGCCGTCGCCCTCGCTGAGCGGGTAGCGCAGGTGCCACAGATGTCCGTCCTCTTCCTGCGTCTGCACTTCCAGGTCCGACAGCGCGGTCAGCAGCACCGGGTCCCAGTTGACCAGCCGCTTGCCGCGGTAGATGAGACCCTCTTCGTGCAGCCGCACGAATACCTCGATCACCGCCTGCGACAGCGCCGGGTCCATGGTGAAGCAGTCGCGCGACCAGTCGACCGAGTCGCCGAGCCGGCGCATCTGCGCGGCGATGGTGCCGCCGGACTGAGCCTTCCACGCCCACACGCGCTCAAGAAAGGCCTCGCGGGTAAGATCGGTGCGCCTGAGGCCCTCGGCGTTGAGCTGCCGTTCCACCACCATCTGAGTGGCGATGCCGGCGTGATCGGTGCCGGGCTGCCACAGAGCGGCGCGTCCGCGCATGCGCTGGTAGCGGGTGAGGGCATCCATCAGCGTGTGCTGGAAGGCGTGCCCCATGTGCAGCGTTCCGGTCACGTTGGGCGGCGGGATCACGATGCAATACGGCTCGCCGGCAGCGGCGGGCGCGAACCAGCCGTGAGTTTCCCAGCGCTCGTAGATGCGCCGCTCGATGTCCTGCGGCGCGTAGACCTTGTCCATCAACGAATCATAGGGGATTTATATACTTAACTCCCGCGCGGGAGTCTGTACATGTTTCCGGGCGCACGCTCATCGCAAACCGATCACGTTAAGCGCCCCCGCGCCAATCCCGGCGCGCAGAATGTTGAGACTCGCGTTGTAGTCCCGGTCGATTGCCAGCCCGCAAGACGCACACGCAGGTGTCCGCACGGCGTATCTAAGTCCCAATCATAGCGGTCCGGTCCGCCTCAGCTTCGGCGCGCCCGGGCCGCCCGCATCCCCGCGCGCCGCGGACGGCAGAAATTCACGCGGCGCAGCGCGCGGGCGTGACTGGCGCCGCGGCGGCCTAGCGTGCCGCGCGGCTCAGCAGAAAGTCCGCGAGCAGCGGCGTCGGCCGCCCGCTGCTGCCCTTCTGCGCACCGCTCTGGTAGGCGGTGCCGGCGACGTCGAGGTGCGCCCATTTGAGCCCCTGGGTGAATTTGGCCAGGAAAGTGGCGGCCGTGATGGCGCCGCCGTCACGGCCACCGATGTTGGCGAAGTCGGCGAAGTTGCTCTTGAGCTGTTCCGCATACTCTTCCGTCAGCGGCAGCTGCCAGGCCCGATCGTCCGCGCGCTGACCGGCTCGCAGCAACTCTTGCACGAGAGCCTCATCGTTGCCCATCACTCCGGCGTGATGATGTCCGAGCGCGATGACGCACGCCCCCGTCAGGGTGGCGATGTCGATGACGCAGGCGGGGTGAAAGCGCCGTGCGTAGTGCAGCGCGTCACACAGGATCAGGCGACCTTCCGCGTCGGTGTTGAGAATCTCGACCGTCTGTCCCGAGGCGCTGGTGGCGATATCGCCCGGCTTGACGGCCTTGCCGCCGGGCATGTTCTCCACCGCGGCGACAAGCCCGATCAGGTGCAGCGGCAGACGCAGCTGCGCTGCGAAGGTCAGAGCGGCGATGACCGCGGCGGCGCCACTCATGTCGAACTTCATCTCATCCATGCCCGGCGGATCTTTCAGGGAGATGCCGCCGGTGTCGAAAGTGACCCCCTTGCCGACCAGCACGATCGGTGGCTGCTGCTTCTTGGTTCCCTCATACTCGAGCACGATGAAGCGCGGGGGCAGCGCGCTGCCCTGGGCTACGGCCAGCAGGCACCCCATCTTCTCGCGCCGGATGGCCGCCTCATCGAGCACCTTGACGCGCAGGCTGGTGTGGGGCTTGGCCAGCGCGCGCGCCTGCTCGGCAAGGTAGAGCGGGGTGCACACGTTGGCCGGCAGATTGGCAAGATCACGCTGGATGCTCATCGCCGCGGACACGGCGCTGCCGTGCGTCAGCCCGCGTCCGGTGGCGGCGGCCTTGCGCGCAGGTCCCGCCAGCACCTTCTTGAGCGACGGCGGCGGCGGCTTGCGAGCGGTCTTCAGGTCGTTGATTCGATACAGGACCGTGCCGGTGATTTCCGCGACCGCGCGGCCGAGGTAGTAGTCATCGAGCTGCTTCGCCTCGGGGCGATCGAGCGCCACCGCGCAGCTGCCGATGCGCGTGCGCGACAGGGCGCCGAGCGCCGCTGCCCAAGCCTTGCGCCAGCTCTTGCGCTGCAGCTGCTTCTTCTGGCCGAGGCCGGTCAAGAGCACGTGCGAGGCGCTGATCCCGGGCAGATCTGCGATCAACAGCGTCTCACCGCTGCGGCCGGCGAAGTCCCCGCGCGCGAGCAGCCGCTTCAGGCGCCCGCCGCAGGCGCTATCGACGCTGCGCGCTTCGGCGCCCAGCTCCGCCTCCTCGAAGACCCCCAGCACCAGGCACTCAACTGCCAGTGTTGCCAAGCCCTTTGTCCAGACCCCAAATTCCATCAGTTATCCCCTTCCCGTTGAGGCGGGTGCGCGACTGCTTTACCTTAGTCGCCTCCGCCAGCGCCGGTCCATGGCCTGCATTATTTAGCGCTTACTGCGCAATGACGGGTGCAAGTGGTGGTAAGTGTAACTCAAGAAGCCGCCGCATTTGTGGCGGCCAGGCAGTGTCGCGTTGGGAAGCATCCTCGGCCGTTACATTTTGCGTGAGGTGGTGGCGGCGTGGCTGGTCGTGACCGGCGTGCTGCTCGTCATTCTGCTCGCCAACCAGGTGGTGGGGGTGCTGGAGCGGGCGGCGGCCAATCAGTACCCGCAGAGCGTCGTGCTCGAGCTGATTGGCTTAGGGGCCCTGCAGTACCTGTCGATCCTGCTGCCGGTGGGACTCTTGCTGGGCGTGGTCCTGGCGTTCGGCCGGCTGTATCACGACAGCGAGATGGCCGCCGCGCTCGCCTGTGGCGCGGGTGCTCAAAGCCTGTATCTGCCGGTTGCGCTGCTGGCGGTGGTGGTCACCGCAGGCCTCGCCTGGCTCACCCTGGTGATCGCACCGCAGGCCACCGGGCAGGTGCTGAGCCTGCGCAACGCCGCCCTGCACGCCGGTCAGCTCGCCCCGATCGCACCGCGCAAGTTCCGCACCTTCGGCGGCGGTACCAACGCTGTGGTGTATGCCCAGGAGGTGAACGCCGACGGAACCCTCGGGCACGTGTTCGTCGAGCGCAATCGCGGGCCGCTGGTGGAAGTGGCGCTCGCGCAGCGCGCCCGTCATGCCGTCACGGCTGACGGCATGACGCACGTGCTCACCCTCTACGACGGTGAGCGCTTCGAGGGCGTGCCGGGGAGCGCCGAGTTTCGCATCGTGCGCTTCGCCGAGCACGTGATCCCGGTGCAGGTGCCGCAGGTGGCCGACATCGGGCGCAGTCTTGAGGCCCGCTCGACCGAGAGCCTCATCGACTCGCGCGATCCTGCCGAGCACGCCGAGCTCAACTGGCGCATCACCATGCCCATCATGTGCCTGGTGCTGGCACTGCTCGCCGTGCCGCTGGCGCGCCTGCGGCCGCGGCAGGGACGCTATGCGCGCGTGTGGATCGCGGTGGTGATTTTTTTCCTTTATTACAACCTTGCCGCGGTCGGCAAGACCTGGATCTCGCGCGGCACGGTCGCCGCAGGCCTGGGACTTTGGTGGACGCACGCGGTGGTGGCGCTGCTCGCCCTGGGCGTGATCCTGGGTCCGCGGCTCGCCACCCGCCTGCGCTACCGGCTGCGCGGACTATGAGCGTCCTCGACCGCTATATCGTGCGCGCCGTTCTCGGCGCGGTGCTGATGGTGATGGCGGTACTGCTGGTGCTCGGCGCCCTGTTCGTATTCATCGACCAGCAGGACGATATCGGCACCGGCCGCTACACGGCGCTGGAGGCCTTCTGGTACACGCTCATGAACCTTCCGCAGCAGGCTTACGAGCTGTTGCCCATCACCGCCCTGATCGGTTCGCTGCTCGGCCTGGGCACGCTGGCGCGCGGCAGTGAGCTCACGGTGATGCGTGCCACCGGCATGTCGGTCGCGCGGCTGGCCGGCATTGCGCTGCTCGCGGGGCTGCTCTTGGTGCTGTTCGAGATGGTGCTGGGGGAATTTCTGGCTCCGCCGCTGCAGCAGGCGGCGCGCGAGCACAAGGCCTTCAGCAAGCTCATCAACGTCAGTTTCGGCGGCAGCGGCGCCTGGGTGCGCGATGGCGACCTGATCCTGAACGTGGCCGGGCAATCGAGCGAGCGGCAGTTCGGCAGCATGCAGATCTTCGAGCTCTCGCCGCAGCATCGGCTGCTCGCCCTCGGCCACGCCCCGCGCGCACTGGCGGTCTCCAAGGGCAAGTGGCTGCTGAGCGACTACACCGAGTCGGGCTTTGCGGATGATACGGTCACGACGCGTGCGCCCGGGCCGCGCGTGCTCGAATCCAACGTGACCGCAGGCTTTCTCGGGCTTGCGGTCGAGGATCCCAAGCAGCTGACCAGTCGCGCGCTGTGGCGGCTGATCAGCTACTTTCGCAGCAACGCGCTCGATACGCGCGAGTACGTGTTCGCCTTCTGGTCGCGCATCGCCCGCACCGTTGCGATCATGTTCTCGGTGCTGCTGGCGATACCGTTCGTGCTCGGCTCGCTGCGCTCGGCCGGTGCGGGGGCGCGCATGCTGATGGGCCTGGTGCTCGGCATCGGCTTCTTCGTGCTGCAGCGGTTGATCGAGAGCGGCACGGTCTTGTTCCCGAGCCTGAACCCGATCGTGCTCGCGTGGCTCCCCACGACGCTCTTGGCGCTGGTGACCTTCGGCCTGCTGGCGCGCGTGCGCTAGGGCGGGCTGGCGCTGCCCGGGGATGCTTCGAACTGCGGCAGACCGTCGGCAATCTTGACCCACGGCAGCTTGTCGGCGACCCACACGTGCATGCGCGGCGCAAGGCGCGCGGGCTCATCGAGGCTGCCGAGCGTGACATCGATCTCGCCGTCACGCGCGTCGTTTCCATAAGTGATGCAGGTGCCGCACGCGGCGCACAACCCGCGCAGCACCGGCGGCGATGAGCGGTAGGTGGCGAGCGTGCCGCGCGTGATGCGCAGCTTGCCGCGCGCGACGGTCCCCCACGCGACCATCGGCGCCCCGGTGGCGCGGCGGCAGGAGTTGCAATGGCAATAACACAGGTTGCTGACTGCGCCGGACAGCTCATAGCGCACCGCCCCACACAGGCAGCCACCGGTATGACGCGGCTCCTCCATTACCTCACGTTATCACTCGTTGCCCGGCGTAGCCATTTCCGAGGAGAATCGCGCGCTTCAACAACAACGCGCTGCGAGGCTGCGATGAGAGCGGCACTGCTTCCCGGGCTTCTCATTGGCGCGGCCGCCCTGGCCGGCGCATCGGCCGAGGCCGCCGACCTGACCATCCGCGTGGACGCGCGCGACATCGCGCGCAAGCACGTGCACACCGACATGACGCTGGCCGTGAAGGGCGGCCCGCTGACGCTGGTGTTTCCCAAGTGGATCCCCGGCGAGCACGGACCGACCGGTCCACTCGAGACCATCACCGGGCTCGTGATCCGCGCCAACGGTGAGCCGCTCACCTGGCAGCGCGACCCGCTCGAGATGTACGCGATCAGCGTGACGGTGCCAAGCGGTGCCACCCACCTCGACATCTCCATGGACAACGGCCTTGCGATCGAGGGCGGGCAGTTCGGCACCGGCCCGACCAGCAGTGCGCAGGTGGCGGTACTACCGTGGAATGATTTCGTGCTGTTGCCCAAGGGCCGCGCCGCAGCCAGCCTCAGCACCGAGGCTGCCGTGCTCGCGCCGCCCGACTGGCAGCTCGCTTGCGCGCTGGCGCTGCATCCGCAAGGCGATGGCAGCGTGCAGCTGGAGCCGGCAAACCTTGCGCGCCTGATCGACTCGCCGCTGCAGATGGGCCGCTACGCGCGGCGCATCGAGCTGCCAGGTTCCGCACCCCTTCCCGAGCTCAAGCACGCCATTTCCCTAGTGGCCGACAGCGAGGCGGCGCTCAGCGTGCCGGGTGATTTTGCAGCCGGCTACGGGCGGCTGGTGGCCCAGGCCGGGGCCCTGTTCGGCACGCGCATGTATCGGCACTACACCTGGCTCTTGACGCTCTCGGACCACGTCGCTCACTTTGGTCTCGAGCATCACGAGTCGAGTGATAACCGCACGGATGAGAACTCGCTCTCGGAGGAGTCCTTGCGCGAGGACGTTGCGGAACTGCTCGCCCACGAGTACGTGCACAGCTGGAACGGCAAGTATCGCCGCCCGGCCGGGCTGCTCAGCCCCGACTACCAGAGGCCGATGGATGGCTCGCTGCTTTGGGTATACGAGGGCATGACGCAGTTCTGGGGCGCGGTGCTGCCGGTGCGCGCCGGGCTCATCCCCGCGGAGCATTACCGCGAGATGCTGGCGAGTCTCGCCGGCACCTTCGATGGCGAGAGCGGCGATCGCTGGCGGCCGCTGGCCGACACGGCGGTGGAGGCGCAGATTCTCTATAACGCGCCGAAGAGCTGGCAATCGGGCCGCCGCGACACTGACTTCTACGAGGCTTCGGAATTTCTGTGGCTCAACGTGGATGCCCAGCTGCGTGCGCGCAGCGCCGGACACGCCTCGCTCGATGACTTCGTGAAGCGCTTCTACGCCGGGCCAGGCGGGGCACCGGATCTGAAGCCCTATGTGGAGTCGGACGTGTACGAAACGCTTGCCGCCGTGGCGCCGGGGCAATGGCGCGAGCTGATACGTGGCCATCTGGATAGTCTCGGCCCGCAGGCCCTGCTGGCCGGGCTCGAGTCTTCCGGCTGGAAGCTCAGCTACTCGCCCGAGAAAAACATTTACGTAGAGGCCCAGCAGAAGCGCAAAAAGCTCACCGAACGGCAGTGGTCGATCGGCCTCATCATCGATGAGAAGGACCTGATCGTCGACACGGTGGAGCCACGCGCGGCGGCGCGCGCCGGCGCGGGTCCTGGCATGCAGGTGGTGGCGGTGAACGGACACCGGTACTCCGCCGGGGTGCTGGACGCGGCGATTGCCGCAGCGCACGAAAGCCACCAGCCGATCGAGCTTCTGGTGTTGAACGGGGACTACTACCGCACCCTCAAGGTCGAATACTTCGACGGCGCGCGCTTCCCGCACCTGACGCGCATCGACGGGCGTGCCGACACCATGTCGGAAGCGCTGCGCGCACGCAGCGACTAAGGGCGCGCCGGGCGCTGGGGCGGCGGGATTGGCGGCTTGGCTGCCAGGGCCTAGACTGCGCGGCTCACGGCGCCATCATCAGGGCGCCCGGCACCGAACAGACAAACAAAACAGTTCACGCGGAGGCACCATGAAAATCCCGATTTATGCACTGCTGCTGTTGCCGGCAACGGCACTCGCCAGCAGCGCCTTTGATGGCACGTGGAAGACGCGCATTGACTCTTTCAAGGTCAGCGGCAAGCCTGACGTTTTCGCTATCGCCGACGGTACCTACACCTGCTCGAGCTGCGTGCCGCAGGTCAAGGTCAAGGCAGATGGCACCGATCAGAAGGTCAGCGGGCACGCCTACTATGACTCGGTAGCCGTGAAGGTGCTGAGCCCGACCTCGGTACACATCACCCACAAGCTCGCGGGCAAGGAGGTGACGACCGTCACCTATACCGCGTCCGCGGACGGTGCCACGCTGAACGGGAAGTTCACCGACAACACCGGAGCCAAGACGGCCACCGGCGCCTTCACCGAAACGCGCGTGGCGCCGGCGCCTGCCGGTGCGCACGCGATATCAGGCTCGTGGCAGGCCGCACAGGTGACAGCCGGGAATGACGTGACGCGCACGGTCAGTTACTCCATGACCGCTGAGGCTTTTGCCATGCACTGGAACGGCCAGAGCTATGAGGCGAAGTTCGACGGCAAGGAGTACCCAGTCACGGGCGATCCCGGACAGACCAGCGTCACGCTCAAGCGGCTCGACGACAACACCGTCATGGAGACCGACCATCGCCTGGGCCGGGTGACCGATGAGATCCGCATGGCGGCAGCCAAGGACGGCAAGACGATCGATGTGACCGACAAGGACGTGCTGCGCGGACAGACCGTCACCTTCACGCTCGAGAAGCAGTAGCCGACGGCGCGTTGGAGCCTGCAGCCGCAGGCTCCGGCGCGCCTGGCTTCAGCGCGGCGTGCCCGGGCTGTCGTCGATGAGATGGCGCAGCCAGACGCCCTCTTCAGAAGATGCGGCATGCTCGAAGGACTGGCTGTCGAGGTCGTGTGCCAGGACTTCGACCGCACGCTGCTCAGCGAAGATCTTGGTCGCTCGCTCAGTCTCGATGTCTCCGCGCGGGTACACGGTGATGGCGGCCGCGCCGCCCTCGACGCGCGCTACGAGCGCGTCCACCAGGGGCCGCTCGTTCGGCTCGCTCATCAGGGTGCGGAAGTACTGCTCGAACTTCGCGCGCCGTGAGCCGATCGGTACCAGGGCGGCCTGGCCAGGCTCGAGCGTGGCGGTCAGTTCGACCCGATCGGTCGGAAAGCCATCCTTGACCAGCTTAGTCCTCACCCGCTCCGCAGCCTGGTATTCCCTGAACACTGCGATCAGTACGGCACTCACGTCCTTGCTCCTTGGTACTCCTGAGTAAATGGGGTGCGCGGGGCGGCAAAAAGTTCTGTGGCGCAGTGCAAAAAGGGCGGGGGAGGGTAAATCCGCCCCATTCACCGCTAGGATGCCGATCATGCCAGGCACATCCCGTAGGGGCCGCCCCGCTCACGATGACGTCCTTACGCCGACCGAGTGGCGCGTGGTGCACGCCGTCCAGCACGGCCTCAGCAACCGCCAGATCGCCGCGCGCCGCGGCATCAGCCTGGATGCGGTGAAGTATCACGTCGCCAACGCGGTGGCCAAGCTCGGCGTTCGAAACCGCCAGGGCCTGCGCGGCTGGTTCCGCGAACCCGCCGGCAGCCTGCTCGGCCGCAAGGAGAAACCGATGGCGAACACGCTGAGGCTTGGGGCACTGGCCCAGATCGCGCGCACCGTGCGCGACATCAAGGAGTCCGAGGCGTGGTATGGCAAGACCTTAGGCCTCACCCCTCTTTACAGCTTCGGCTCGCTCGCCTTCTTCGAGCTGGGCGGAACGCGGCTCATGCTGAGCGCAACTGACACCCCCGCCCCCGAATCGATCCTGTACCTGCGGGTGGAGGATATCCGCACGGCCTACGAGGTGCTGCGCGCGCGCGGCGTGCCGTTCGGCGATGTGCCACACCTGATCCACCGCCACGCGGACGGCAGCGAGGAATGGATGGCGCACTTCAGCGATCCTGAGGGTCGCCCGCTGGCCATCATGTCGCAGGTCAGGCCCGGAACCTGATCTGCCACGCGCGCCGGCGGCCGCTCGCGCCTAGCGCGCCGTCGGCGCCGCCGGGGCAGCCGTGGCCGGCCTGGCGGACTTTTTCGCCGGCTCGGGCGGCTTCACCAGCAGTTCCTCGAGGGGGGTAAAGATCGCCGCGTACTTGTAATCGGCGATCTCGAACTCCCAACCGTTGCAGCGCGCGGTGAGCGTCTGCGCCTCCGCTGCAGTTTCCTTGGCCGTCGAGCGCACGCTGATTGACACCAGCGCGTGCGTGCCGTCCTTGCGGCCGGTGAGATCGACCTGAAGGCCATCGAAGGTCAGGAACACGGCGTGTGCCGAGTGCGCATCGGGGCTGCCCGGCGTCTTGTGCACGTCATCGAGCGTGAGTGCGCTCAAGGCGCCCGCGATCGGCGCGGCGGCCTCGGGGCCGGTCAGGGTCCGCCCCTTGGGCAGCGGGCTCACGCTGAAGTTGCTGTCAGCGGGCTTCTCGCGCACCGCGCTGAAGGCGGCTCCCTGCGCGGGCTTCTCCTGGACCTCGCGTACGCGCGCCGCGCTCACATCGATCAGATCGTGTTGCAGCCAGCTCTTAGGATCCGCGTCGGTGCTCACCAGCGGCGCCGCCAGCAGGCTCTGCGGCGCACCGGCGATGCGCACGTAGCCGGACTTGCCGCCTGAGGATTTGCCGAGGATCAGTGCCCAGCTGCGCGCCGGGGAGGCCACCGAAACCTGAACGCCGCTCGCCTTCGGGGAGCTGACATCCTCCACTCCGAGCTGCGGGTAGTTCGCCGGCAGGCGCGTCTTCTCCTCGACGATGTTGAGCGCGGCCAGCTCGAGCAGCAGCTTGCGCACCTTGCCAAGGTCCGCCGGCCAGCCGCGTTCCGCCACGCTCCAGAGGCTGCCGTCCTTGCGCAGCGTCGTGTGCGTGCCGTCCCCCTTGGCGAGGGTGACGGTGGTGACGGTGTTCACGCCCGCTTGCAGCCCGGGCAGTACCAGATCCCCCGTCACGATGTCGCGCTCGAGGTGGCGCTGGGCGGACAGCCAGATCGCGACCGCAATCACGGCCAGCGCCGCGGCCAGGATCCATGCGAAGCGGCGCGCGCTCATGGCTGGCCTGGCCCGGACGTCCTGACCGCCGCTGCACGCCGACGGCGCCAGCCGGCGATCAACAGCGCCACCACGGCGAAGGCTGCCGGCACGAGGATGATGTTGATGATCTTGAGCTTGGTGCCCAGGCTCTTGATTTCCGCATCGAGTCCGGCGCGCACCGCGCGCAGGTCCTTGCGTATGCGAAGCTTTTCGGTCCGGAACTGCTCGATCTCGTGTTCCTGGGCGGGAGTCAGGATCAGGGTGCCCGAGTCATCGCTCTTGGACTGCAGCGCGGTGAGCTTGCTTTCCGTGTCGCGCAGCTGTTTCTCGAGCTCCTGCTCCTTGGCGCGGAAGCGCGCATCCGCTGCGCGGCGCAGCTTGTCCACGCGTTCGAACGGGCGCGTGAAGGTGGCTCGTCCACGCACGCTGATCAGATCTGCGCTGCCGGCGAGATTGTCGAGCGCGTTCTCCACCAGGTCGCCATTGCTCGCCCAGGCCTGCGTCATGCGCTGGCCGAAGAAGTCCTGCGAACGCACCCACAGGTAGTCCGCCAACAGATCGGTATCGGCAAACACCACAAGATTCAGAGGCTGCGCGGATTCCTTCAGATCGGCCTGGCCTGCCGCGAGCGTCACGCCCGCGGGCGGTCCGGCGGGAAAGGCGGTGTGCACGTAGCCGGTCACGCGGGCTGCGATCGTGTAGCGACGGCCGGTGGGTTTGAAGCCCTCGAGCAGCGTCGAGGGATCGAACAGCATGCGAAAGCGCGACACGGGCAACGGTTCCGCATCCGTGCTCGACTGCAGCAGCGGCTCAAAGCAGCTGCTGGCCCCCTTGACCGGCCGGCACGCCTGCGCGCCCTTGAGGGGTTCCAGGTAACCGGCGGTGGCGACGTTGACGCTCGACAGGCCTGCCGTGATCACGTCATCGGAGGCGAAGCTGCTCTTGTCCAGGCCGAGTACCCCGATGTGCTCCACCGGCTCCTCGCCCTGGCGCAAAGTCACCGACAGCGCATGTCCGCGATCGGCGATGACCTCGCCGGGATTGAACTGCACCCCCCAGGCGTTCAGCAGTGCCGTCAGGTGCGAGGACTTGTCGGCGCCCATGCCGGCCATGGGATTCTGCGGATCGGCCCCGGAATTGTCCGCTTCCGCGTCCGGGTCGACGAACACCAAGATGTGCCCGCCGCGCAGCGCGAACTGATCGATGGCGAACTGGGTGGCGGGTGCGAGCTGCTTGGGATGCACCAGCACCAGGACGTTCACGTCCGGATCGATGCGGGCCGCATTTGGCTCCAGCGTGCGCACGTCGAACAGCTGCTGCGCATCGGCGTAGATGACCCAAGGCTCGCGCGCCTGCCCGGTCTGCGGATCGAAACCCCCGCCCATCGGCAGCGCTGACAGCCACGCCACCACGGGCTTCTTGGGATTGGCCAGCTGGTAGACGAGCTTGACCACGTCGTACTCGAGAAACTGCTCCTTGTTGGGGTCGAAGAACTCGATGGCGGCGTGACCGTCGGTGGAGTTGGTGCCGGCGAGCCCGAAGTAGAACTGCCCGCCGTTGCCCCCGAGCGGCGCGCCGCGCACGCCGAGCTCGGCGGCGCGGTCCTCCTCTTCCGAGAACGGCTGCGGATCGATGACGTGCAGGTGCAGCTTGCCGTTGGAACGCCCGGCGAGCTCCTCGAGAAACTCGCGCACCCGCACGCCGTAGGTCTTCAGCTGCGGCAGCTGCGCGGCGGCCTTCTCCGAGAAGAAGAAATACAGGTTGATCGGCTCCTTGATGTTCGCGAGCAGCCGATCGGTCCCGGGAGCCGTGGTGTACAGCCGATTCTGCGTCAGATCCAGCCGCCAGCCGCGCAAGCTGAAGTTGAACAGTACCGTGAGGCCGATGAAGAGGAGGGCGAGCGCCAGCACAGTGCCGCCGCCGAGTGTCGAGCGTTTGTTCATGGGGTGAATTGGCTCCTGCTAGTCAGCCTTGCGCAGCTCGAGTGCGATGCCGGTCGCCAGCAGGAAAAAGCTGATCAGCATCGCGAAGTAAAGAAGGTCACGTACGTCGATGACGCCCTTGACGATGGACTCGTAATGGGTGAGGAACGAGAGCGAGGCGATCGCATCGGTGAGCGCCTGCGGCGCCCAGGCGCGAAACAGGTCGAGTACCAGGGGGAAGCCGGCCAGCAGGAACACGAAGCACACCACCACGCCCAGGATGAAGGCGACCACCTGGTTGCGCGTCATGGCGGACATGCACGAACCGATGGACAGAAAGCCGCCGGCCAGCAGCAGGCTGCCCAGGTACGCGGCGAGGATGGCGCCGTTGTCGGGGCTGCCGAGGAAATTCACGGTGATCCACAGCGGGAAGGTGAGCGCAAGAGCCAGCGCCGTGAAGATCCAGGCAGCGAGGAATTTGCCGAGCACGGCATCCGCCAGGCTCACCGGCATGGTCATCAAAAGCTCGATGCTGCCGGACTTGCGCTCCTCGGCCCACAGCTTCATCGAGATCGCGGGGATCAGGAACAGGTACAGCCAGGGATGGAAGCTGAAGAAGGGGTCGAGGTCGGCCTGGCCACGCTCGTAGAAGCCGCCGAGGTAGAAGGTGAAGGCGTTGGCCAGCACGAGAAAGATGAGAATGAATACGTACGCCAGCGGCGTCGCGAAGTAACTCGCGAGTTCGCGGCGCATGATGATGCCCACGGTGCGCATTGAGTACTTCGTCCCTTTAGCCGGTGATGGTGCGAAACACTTCGTCGAGCCGACCGGACTCCAGGTGCAGCTCCTTGAGTTTCAGTCCCTGGCGCGCGGCAAGTTCGGACAGCGCCGGCAGGATGGTGGCGCCGGAGCGGGGCAGCGCCGTGAGGCGGCCATCGCGCTCGCTAACCTCGACCGCAGCCACCTCAGGCAGCGCCGCCACGGCGGCGCGCGCGGCGGCCAGCTGCGCGGGCTGCTCGAGCTGCATGGATACCGCGTTGTGGTAGCGCGAGCGCGTGGCAAGACCTGCCGGGCTGTCGTCGGCGACGATGCGGCCGCGCGAGATGATGATCGCGCGCGTGCACACCGCGTCGACCTCTTCGAGAATGTGAGTGGAAATGACGATGATCTTGTCGCGCGCCATGTCGTTGATGAGCGCGCGTACCTCGTGCTTCTGGTTCGGGTCGAGCCCGTCGGTGGGCTCATCGAGAATCAGTACCGGCGGGTCATGCACGATCGCCTGCGCAAGTCCGACGCGGCGCCGGAAGCCCTTGGACAAGGTCTCGATGGTCTGCTCGAGCACGCTGCTCAGCTGCAGGTGCTCAATCACGTGCGCCAGACGCTGCTCGCGCCGCGTGCCCTCAAGGCCGCGCAGGTCCGCGATAAAGGCGAGGAAGCGCCGCACCGTCATCTCGCCGTAAAGCGGCGCACCTTCTGGCAGGTAGCCGATGGAGGCCTTGGCGCTGAGCGGCTCGGCCTCGACGTCGTAGCCGCACACGTTCGCGCTGCCGGAGGTCGGTGTCACGAAACCTGCCAACATACGCATGGTCGTGGTCTTGCCCGCGCCATTCGGCCCGAGAAATCCCAGCACTTCGCCCGGGCCGACCTGGAAGGTCACGTCCTCAACAGCCGCGAGCGAATCGTAGTGTTTGGTGAGGTGTTCGGTCTTGATCATGTTCTGTGCGATTCGTTAGGGGCAATCTACGCGAAAAGTTCCCGCGACGTTGCGGCCACCGTGTAAGGGGCGCGATTTTCGCCGCGACCTGCAACGGAATTCAACTCACTAGAAATAGTCCTGTAATATCCGTGCATTAGGATCGATTCCTCAGGTAGTGGTGAGGGGATGACGCTCACAGCGCGTCACCGATCCGCCACGGCCGCGTCATCCGCGCGTAAAAGCCCGCGCGCATGCTGATGCCCCAGGTTGCAAAAAGCTGCAAGGGCACGCCATGTGGCTCACAGGCTGCGAAGAGGCGCTGATGGTACATCTGGAGCTCGAGCGCGGTGCGCCGTTCTGCGCCAATCCCGCCTGTGCGCTGCACGTGCGCCTCATCGATGCGGCGGTCGAGGGGGGCGGAAACTGGATCACGCTGGCGGATGGCCGCATGTTCGGCCGCAACCGCTTCGGCAACGCGCTGCTGTGCGATGCCTGCGGGACGCGCCGCGGTCCGGTGAGAATTGCCGTGCCGGCTATGAACTGAAGCGCCGGCGCGAGCGCCAGTAGAGGATGCACAGCGCCCCGCCCAAAAGTCCGCCGAGGTGCGCGAAGTGGGCGACGCCTTGCTCCTTGCCGGTCACCCCGAAGAACAGCTCCAGCAGCGCATACACGGTGACGAACAGCCACGCCGGCACGGGTATCGGAATCGGTATCACGTACAGCCGCTGCCTCGGGAAATACCACGCGAAGGCCAGCAGCACACCGAACACCCCGCCCGAGGCGCCGAGCGTCGGTTCGCCGTCGGCGCTCGGCCCCAGCACGGCGAGCTGCGTGACGGCGGCGGCGAGCACGCACACCAGGTAGTAGATCAGCAGGCGCCGGGCGCCCCAGTAGCGCTCGAGCACCGCACCAAACATGAACAGCGGGATCATGTTGAACACGATGTGCAAGAGGTTGCCGTGCAGGAAGGCGTAAGTGAGCAGCTGCCAGGGGCGAAACAGAGCGCTGCCCAACGGCCACAGTGCGAACAGTTTCAACATCGCCGTTCCTGCCACCTGTTGCAGCAGATACACGCCGACATTGATGAAAATCAGCACCCGCGTGGCGGGCGGCAGTGCGGGGAACATGCTGCGGATCTTACGGACTTAGAGCGGGCGCTGCAGGAAAACCAGGTCCAGCCAGCGCTCAAATTTGTGGCCGACCTCGCGCAGCGTCCCGCAGCGCGTGAATCCCAGCCGCTCGTGGAAGCGGATGGAGGCGGCGTTGGCCGCATCGACGCCTGCGACCATCATGTGCTTGCCGAGCGCCGCCGCGCGCGGAAACAGCGCGCGCACCAGTTGCGAACCGGCACCGCGGCTGCGGCCATCGGGGCGTACGTGCACGGTGTGCTCGACGGTAAAGCGATAACCCGGCCAGGTGCGAAAGTCGCCGAAGGTGGCAAATCCCAGCACCCCTTGCGCATCGTGCGCGATCAGCACCGGGTAGCCTTGCGCGATGCGGGCCTGCCACCACTGGCGGCGCTCCTCGAGCGTGACCGGAACCGAGGAGTAGATCGCGGTCGAGGTCGCGATGACCTCGTTGTAGATGGTGGTGAGGCCGGGCAGGTCCGCCTCGGTCGCATCGTGCAGCTGCAGCTGTTCGGCCATCCAGGCGCCCGCGCTCTTCAGGCCGCGCGCAGCGACTCGCGCAGGAACGATACCAGCGGCGGGCTGTTACTGTGAGCGACGTTGAATCGCAGCCACTGCTGGCAGCCGTGCTGGGGTGAGAACAGCGAGCCGCGCGCCAGCAGGATCGAGTGATCGCGCGCGCGGCGCACCAGCTCCTCGACCGGTGTGACATCGGGCACCCGGCCCCACAGGAACATGCCCTCGCCCGGGGCGTCATCGAACTGGATGCCGGCGGACTCGAGCGCCGCGCGGGCGTCGCGGCGCATGCGCGCGAGGCGCGCGCGCGTCTGCTCCACGTGCCGCTTGTAGCGACCGCCATCGAGCATCTCGGACACGAAGCACTCGAGCAGAGTCGATCCGGACAGCACCGACAGCACTTTGCGCTCCACCAGGCGTGAGACCAGTGCCGCATCGGCGGCGACGTAGCCGACGCGCAGCGAGGGACCGATGAGCTTGGTGTAGCTGCCGACGTAGATCACGTGGCGCAGGCCGTCGATTTGCGCCAGCCGCACCGCGGCGCCCTCGTACAGGTCCCCGTAGACGTCATCTTCCACCACCGCGAAGCCGTACTGCTCGGCGAGCGAGAGGATGCGGTGACAGTGCGCCGGGTCTGCGCTCGAGCCGGTAGGGTTGTGCACGAGCGTCTGCATGAAGAACGCGCGCGGCCGGTGCGCGCGACAGGCCGCCTCCAGCGCCTCAAGATCCGGGCCGTCGGCGTGACGGGGCACCGCGATCAGCCGCACGTGATGGGAGCGCAGCTGCTCAAACAGCACGAAGTAGCCCGGGTCCTCCACCAGCACCGCATCGCCGGGCGAGAGCAGCATGCGGGCGAGGAGCTCGAAAGCGTGGCTGGCGCCGTAGGTGGTCACCAGGTTGGCCGCGCCGCAGGCGATGCCGTGCTGGACCAGTCGGGTGGCGATCTGCTCGCGCAGCTCCGGCAGTCCCTGCGGCGGGCACGGCAGCCAGGGCTGGGCACGGGGGCTGCGCGCAAGACGTGTCAGCACGCTCGCGGAGGCGGCCTCCAGCAACCAGTTCTCGGGGAGGAAGCCGGAGCCTGCCGCGACGATGTCGGCGCAGTTTGCCATGCACAGGCGGGCGAGGGAGAGGGCATCCGAACCGCTCTGCGCGAGCGCCTCGATGGCGACCATCGGTGCCGACAGCCGCCGCTGGGTGACGAAGAACCCGCGTCCGGCGCGCGATTCGATCACGCCCCGGGCGACCAGCCGGTCGTAGGCATCCACGACGGTGAAGGCGCTCGCGCTCACCTGGCGAGCGAGCTTTCTGATCGAGGGCAGGCGCGTGCCGGGGGGCAGCTGCCCGTGGCGCACCAGCTGCGTGACACGCTCGCAGATCTGGTCGACGAGCGGGACGGCGGACTCGCGGCTCAGCTCGAACATCACCTCACCATCATGACGGCCGTCATCGCAAGGGCCACGGCCATGGCGACATTGAACACCATCCGGCCGCGCGGCGCCCCGATCAGCTGGCGCAGCGAACTGCCGAACAGCGCCCAGACCGCCATGCAGGGCAGGCCGATGCCCTCCATGATGCCCGCCATGTAGAGCCCGCTCAGGAGCGGCCCGAGCTCACGCGGCAGAAACAGTGTCGCCGACGTGACCGTCATGATCCAGGCCTTGGGGTTCAGGAACTGGAACGCGGCCGCCTGCAGGAAGCTCACCGGGCGCAAGTTGGCCCGCAGCTGCCCATCGTGGCGGCCGATCATGCGCCAGCCCAGATACAGAAGGTAGGCCGCTCCCACCCACGCCATGGCGCTCTGCAGCTGCGGCCAGCGCGCGAACAGTGCCGCGAGGCCTGCGCACACCGCCAGCAGCTGCACGACGAAACCGCAGCCGATGCCGAGCATGTGCGGCAGCGTGCGCCGGAAGCCGAAGTTCGCCCCCGCGGCGGTGAGCATGAGGTTGTTGGGGCCGGGCGTGATCGACATGACGAAGGTATACGTCACGAAGGGCAGCGGGTCGGTCATGTACAGCTTCCGGATCAGGGCCTGGAGCCAGGCACTGTGCGCAGTTATGCCAGTCCGGGGCAGGTACGGCAGGGCTGTTGCGGGTGCGCACTGTACGGGGTGCTGACCGGTACAGTCCGTCCGCTATCATATAGCCGTCATGGCAAACGATGCCTTCATCTGCGACGCCGTGCGCACGCCGATCGGACGCTATGGGGGCGCTCTCGCTGCAGTGCGTGCCGATGACCTTGCGGCCGTGGCGCTTGCGGCGCTGCTCAAGCGCAACCCGACGCTCGATCCTTGCGCCATCGAGGAGGTGCTGCTCGGCTGTGCCAACCAGGCCGGCGAGGACAACCGCAACGTGGCCCGCATGGCCGCGCTGCTGGCGGGGCTGCCCGTGTCGGTGGCCGGCGCGACCATCAACCGGCTGTGCGGCTCGGGGCTGGATGCGCTCGCCATGGCCGCGCGCACCATTCGCACCGGCGAGGCGCAGCTGATGCTGGCGGGCGGCGTCGAATCCATGTCGCGGGCGCCGTTCGTGATGCCGAAGGCGGAAACACCCTTCAGCCGCAGCGCGGAAATCTACGACACCACCCTCGGCTGGCGCTTCGTCAACGCGCGCATGAAGGAGCGCTATGGCATCGACTCGATGCCCGAGACCGGCGAGAACGTTGCGGCGCAATTCAAGATCGCGCGCGCCGACCAGGATCGCTTCGCGCTGCGCAGCCAGCAACGGACGGCCGCGGCGATCGCACGCGGCTTCTATGAAGGGGAGCTGGTGCCGGTGCACATCCCGCAGCGCAAGGACAAAGCGCTGGTGGTCGCGCGCGATGAGCATCCGCGGCCTGAGACCACGCTCGAGCAGCTCGCGTCGCTCCCCACACCGTTTCGCGCCAACGGCACGGTCACCGCGGGCAACGCGTCCGGCGTCAACGACGGCGCCTGCGCGCTCATCGTCGCATCCGCCGAAGCGGCGCAGCGCATGAAGCTGACCCCGCGCGCGCGCATCGTCGCTTGCGCCACCGCCGGCGTTGAGCCGCGCATCATGGGCATCGGCCCGGTGCCGGCCACGCGCAAGGCGCTCGCGCTCGCACGCCTGAGCGTCGGGCAGCTCGATACGATCGAACTCAACGAGGCGTTCGCCAGCCAGGCGCTGGCGGTGCTGCGCGAGCTTGGACTCCCCGATGATGCCGCGAACGTCAATCCCAACGGTGGCGCCATTGCGCTCGGGCACCCGCTCGGCATGTCCGGCGCACGGCTGGCCACCACCGCGGTGCGCCAGCTCGAAGTGAGCGGCGGGCGCTATGCCTTGTGCACCATGTGCATCGGCGTGGGCCAGGGCATCGCCGTCATCCTCGAACGCGTCTAGATCTAGAGCTCAGTCGGACGCACGCGGGGCAGGCGGGGCGCTCCACGGCAGCTGCTCAAGATCGAGATTGCCGCCGGTGAGGATCAGTCCGATGCGCTTGCCCTTGAGTTGCAGGCGCTCATCGAGAAGGGCGGCAAAGGGCACCGCTCCCGAGGGCTCGACGATGATCTTCAGGATTTCCCACAACTGGCGCATGGCGCGCACGATCGCCTCGTCCGCCACCGTCGTGATGTCATCGACCCGGCGGCGGATCTCCGCGAACGGGCGCTCGCCGAGTGCACCGCGCAGTCCGTCAGCGATGGTGTCGGGTTTGACGCTCGGCAGGATCTTGCCGCAGCGGAATGAGCGGGCGGCATCATCGGCGCCCTTCGGCTCGACACCGATCACGCGGATGGAGGGCCGCAGGGTCTTGGCGGCCACCGCCGTGCCGGCGAGCAGCCCGCCGCCGCCGACCGGACAGAGAATGACGTCAAGGTCGGGCACCTGGGTCAGAAACTCCATGGCCGCCGTTGCCTGGCCCGCCATGACGAGTAGATCGTCGTACGGGTGCACCATGGTGGCGCCGGTAGCGGTCACGACCGCGCGCGCCACGCTCTCGCGCGCCACCAGGGTCGATGCACACCAAGTGATCTCCCCGCCATAGCGGGCGACCGCGGCGCGCTTGGCCGGCGAGGTGTTGTCCGGCATCACGACGTAGGCGCGGATGCCGCGCAGTCGCGCGGCGCGGGCCAGCGCTGCGGCGTGATTGCCCGAGGAGTGGGTCGCGACCCCGCGCGGCGCCTGCTCCTCGGACAGCGCAAACACCGCGTTGGTGGCGCCGCGGGCCTTGAAGGCGCCGACCTTCTGGAAGTTCTCGCACTTGAAGTACAGCTGCGCCCCGCACTGCGCATCGAGCGTGGCGCTGGTGAGCACCGGAGTCAGGTTGACCTTGCCGGCAATGCGCACGCGCGCTTCCTCGATGAGGTTCCAGGTAAGACCGGGAGGGCTGCCGGACATGACGCCCGCGAGCATGCGTACGCGCGCCACGCCGGTCAAGCGCAGCGCGCGCGGCCGCCGCGCGCGCTAAGGCGCTGCTCAGTGCGTGCCGCTCGCAGCCACGCGGCTGGCTCCGGCATCGAGCCGTGCCAGCGCGGCATTGATGTCCACCGGCGCGGACCCGGCGGATGGCGTGGGCGCCCCGCTGCTGCCCGCCAGCAGCGACACGATCGCCTCGCGGCCGAGGCGTGCAGGCGTTGCCGACATCATGAGTGCGATCAGTCCGGTGATTTCCGCGGCAGCCACCGAGGTACCGGATTCGAAGTCATAGTCCCCGCCCGGGCGCAGCGTGAGCACGTGTTGCGCGGGCGCGGTGAGAACCCCGGCGGGTGCGGGCTGTTCGCTGGCGCTGGCGGTGATGACGCCCGCAATTCCCGTCGGGAAGGGCGAGTCGGCATCGGCCGCGGCGCCGACGAAGGTCACCCCGCGCTTGAGCCCGCTTTGCACCAGGGCGGCCAGCAGCGGGTCGGCGGGTCCTGCAATGCTCAGGTTCACCAGCGGCGCACCGGAGGCCAGCGCGGCGGCGAGCGCCTGCGCCAGCGTGAAGGTGTTGCAGACGGCCGCATCGCCGGTGGGCGTCAATTGCCAGCACGCCTCGAACACTTCCACCTCCGCAAGCGGGGCGACTCCGACGATGCCGATGTGATTGTTGGCGACCGCCGCGATCACGCCCGCCATGGCGGTGCCGTGGCGCAGCGAGGCACCTGCGGCGGGGTGGCCGGGCACGTAGCTGTGGGTGCGCACGATGCGGCCGTGCAGATCCGGGTGCGCGCTATCGACACCGGTATCGATGAGCGCGATGCGCACGCCAGCTCCCTGCGTGCGCTGGTGCGCGCGCTCGATGCCGAGAGCCGCAAGATTGGTCTGCAGGTCATAGAGCGGATCGTTGTAGGCGGCAGGAGCGGTCAGGGTGTGAAATTGCTGCAGCGGCTGCGCGAGTACGACGCGTGGGTCCTTCGACAGCAAGGCGAGCACCTGCGCAGCGCTGCGGCCATCGGTGATCTCGAACACGACGCAGTGCATCGACAACGCCTGGATCGGCCAGCTGGCCACCTCGCGCAGCGCATAGGCGGACGCCACGCGGGCCGCCTGCCTCTTGGCGCCCTGCGCGACGACGTAGCCTGCGCCCTGGTAGCGGCTGCCGGTTGCGCCGGCCGGATTCGGCGCTGCCTGCGGCTGATTCGCGAAGGCGACGACGATGCGTGGCAGCGCCGGCGCATCAGCTGCGGGCGTTGCGCACAGCGCGCCGCCTGCAGGCAGGATCGCAAGCCACGCAGCGGCGACGCGCGCGAAATGGCGCATCACGGCTGCGGCGGGAGCCGCTCCTGCGTGTCGCTCGGGAATGCGAGTGGTTCCACCCAGCGCACGCGCGCATCGGAACGCAGCCGTGCCGCGAGCGCGCGCATCTGCGGCGCTGCCGGCAGGCGCGTCGGGGCAACACCGAAGATTCCCATCCGGTCCGGCCCCTCGACCACGCGCGCGCCGGCCGATTGCAGCAGCTCGCCGACTTCGCCGATGGACAGTGAAGGCACGAAGGCGATGTGCAGTACGTCAGCCGTGACGGCCGCGGCTGAGGTGCGGGTGCTGTACAAAGGCTGCGACCAGCGGTAGGCGGTCGCAGCGAGTGCGGCGCCGCCTACGACCAGCACGAAGCTTGCCGCCCAGGCAAGACCGGGGGGCCGCCAGGCGGACCTCGCGGAAGGCGCAACGGCGCGCCGCGCGGCCCGCGTCGGCACTGCGCGGCCGTCGATACGGTCGAGGAGCTTGCGCAACGAAGGGGCGGGCGCGTAGGTGATGCGGTCTGGCTCGGTGAGCGCCTGGCACATCAGGCGCTGCAGCTCGAGTTCCCGTGCGCACTGCGCACACTCGGCCACGTGCTCCTCCACCTCCACACGCTGCACAGGGGAGAGTCGCCCGTTGGCAAGCCAGGGCAACAGCAGCCAGCATTCTTGGTGGCGGTGTGTGTCGGTCATCATCACTCCGGTTGCCCCCGCGCGCCGTACGGCGCGATCGGGTTCGCAAGGTGCGGCAGCAGCTTCTGCAGCTTCGCGCGCGCGTGAAACAGGCGTGTCTTCACGGTGTTGACGGGGCAGCTCATGATGGCCGCGATTTCCTCGCAGGAGTGACCGAGCTCATAACACAGCTCGACCGCCAGCCGCTGCTCCACGGACAGCTGCGCCAGGGCCTGCGTGAGCCAGTCGCGCAGCTCCGCCGCGTTCGACGGTCCCTCGGTGGCAAGTGGCAGCAGCTGGGCCTGCAGGTTCTTCTCCTGCAGGCGCGCGCTGGCGCGAAACGCGTTGCGGGCCTTGCGGTAAGCGATCCCGAGGATCCAGGTCGAGGGCAGCGAGTCCCCGCGAAAGGTGTGCGCCTTGCTCCACACCACCCAGAAGGTGTCGTTGACGATTTCCTCGGCGAGATCGTAGCGACGCGTGAGGCGCGTCAGGAAGCGCGCCATGCGCCGATGGTAGAGGTGGTAGAGCTCCTCGAACGCCTTGCGATCGCTCGCGGCGATGCGCGCGATGAGCTCCAGCTCGCGTGCAACACTCGCCGCCCCGCGATAGGAGGGCTCCGCCATGCCGTGATCGTTGTAACCGGTCGCTTTCAATGAGTACGCCCTTATACCGGTAAGTGTCCGCGGGGCCCGCGCAGGTTCAGTCGTTGCTACTATCGCCCGCGCCGCGCAGGCGGTCAAAAGCAGCAGCGCAGCTGCCAAGGGCCGCTTGGCGGGGCGGGTCTCATCGCCGCACCCGTTCCCGGAACGGGCACGCGTTCCCGGAACGGGCAAAGCTACGCTTGAGGCGGGGGCTGCCCGGCACCCGACCCGGCATTACGGGACGTGGGTCAGCAGATGAACGACGACCCGGCGGTTTGGCTCGAGACAGGCCAGGTAGCGACGTCTATCGGCGGCCGGATTGTACGCCGGGCACTGCACGATGGGCTGGGAGCTTCCCACGGCCGCTATCCTGATCCGTATGCCGCGAACGCCGAGCAGCCGCAGTTCGCGCACAACGCTTCGGGCGCGCTGCTCGCTCAGCCTCAGGTTGTAGTCCGGATGACCGGTGAGGTCGGCATGACCGATCACCATGAGAGTGGCGCCCCTGGGCAGTGACCTCAGGCGCCGCGCCATGCGGCGCAATTGGGCGCGACCTGCAGGACGTATGTCTGCGCGCGTTGCGCGATTGTGCGGAAACACGACGCTCACGCCGAGATCCTCTGCTGCTGTGATTGCCGGCGGGGGCGTTGCGGCAGTGGTGGCCGAACTTTCCTCCGGCGCCGGGGCGGGGAACTCGCGCGCAACCGCCGGGCTTGGGCTCGGCAGCGGCTGAGCCGCAATGGCGCTGCTGCAGTAGTCTTCCGCGATGCGCACGTAGGGGTCGACATGACGGCGGCCGCCGGCGCCGGCCTCGTAGTCAACCCATGCGAGCTCGACCTCGCAGTAGGCGGTCATTTTGGGCGCCGCGCACCAGCGTCCGTCGCGTTTGACGGCGGCAACCGCCTGCCACAGATCGTCGCGCACGTGGCGTGCAGCGGGCAACTCCGGCGTCTCGCGCACGGCAGCCTGATGCTGCTCGAGGCTCTCGATCAGCGCGTCTGCGTTCTTCAAGCCGGCCGCCTGGTCGGCCGCGGGCAGCTGCTCCGCGCTGGCGTATTTGCCGAAATTGAGCCATGCCTGCGCCTTGTTCGCCGCATAGGCCGCGTCGCACTCGGAGCTGTTGTCGGCGGTGATCGAATCCAGACGCCCCTGCAGGGCGAGCAGCTCGGCCGGCTCGCGCGTGCGCGAATCGGACGCGCGCCCAGGCTGGCTGGCGACCTGCACAGGCGCGACCGACTCTTCGCCGGGGGCGTTGGCCGATGCGATGCCGCTACCCGCCACGAGCCCGAGGAGGACCCAGGCGAGATGACGGCGCCGCGGCTGGTGCTTTCTCGGGTGGCTCATTGGCGTGGACTCGTCGCGGCGCTGTCGAGCGAGCGGTTGGTTTGCGGATCGCCCACCTGGAAGGTGGCTTCGTCGAACTTGAAGCGCACGCGCAGGTACACCCCGCGCCACGACGAGTTCGAGCTGAAGAGTTCCGCGTCGGCGTAGCGCCCCGCGATCGCGCCGCCTGAGAGCCAAAGGTTGTCAATGACGCGGTAGCCCACTTCGAGGGCGACGCCCTGGTCGCTGGTGCCGCCGCCGGTGGTGGTCGAGCCCAAAACCCCCACGTCCCAGCGCGGATTGAAGTCCCACATCGCCCGACCGGCGACCAGCACCGCACTGAAGTTCGAAGTGGTCTGATCGAGCAGTTCGTGCACGACTTTGCCGACGAGGTCGCCTTCGAATTCCCAGGCTCGCACCGGGTGATAGTTGGCGATGAGCGCCAGGATCTGGCTGTGGCTGTCGCTGCCGATGATCGGTGCATTGTTGTCGTCGGTTCGATATTCGTATCGCGCCAGAGCGTTCCAGAGATTGGTGGAGGTGTCCCGATACGCCACGCCGGCCTGCAGACGATCCTGTTCCTGGGCAATGGTGGCCTGCCCGGGCGTCGAACTGGTGGCGGACAGGTAGACGTTGCGTCCGATCAGGCTCCAGTCGTCGGACAGCTTGCGGATGACCGCGAAGGTGGACAACCACTCGTCCTGCGCGTCCGAAAAGCGGTACTCGATGCGCTCGGCGGTCTTCCACAGCGGGCTGCCGACGTAGTCCAGGCCCAGGGCGACTGAGGTAGCCGACTGGGTGCCAACCAGGAGGTCGGCCGGCGAGTTGGACAGCGGCGCAGGATCGATGACCTCCTGGCGTTCCACCGAGGTGGTGGCATTGAGCCCGGGTGCGATGTGCCACAGATTGCGCACGCCAAGGGCATCGGCTGCGCTCTGGCCGGACTCGGTCCCCGCCAGGCGGTACTCGTTGTACACGGTACCGTCTGGCATGTAGCTGGTGTCGAAGCCTGCGACCAGCTGGTGGGCGGCAGAGCCATCGCCCAGACCGTAAATGCCGGTCAGCGAGTCGATGTCCTCGTAGCGCGCATAGAAGCGCTCGGAGTCACTGACACGGTACTCGCCGCCGATCGAGACGAGCTCTCCTGAGGTGCCGGTGACGGTGTGCTCGTACTGAGCATAGACGCTGGCATCGTCGGTAATCTTCTGGGTGAGCTTGACGCTTGCTGCCAGGTAGTCCTGTTCGATCAGATCGTTTGCTCCGGTCATCGGCAGTCCCAGAGGACCGCTCAGCGGGGAGCCGAGCAGACCGCCACCGGTAAAGCCAAAGCCGGTGTTGTTCAGCGGCGCGCCCGTCACAGTGCTCGGCACGGCGCCGATGTCGTACTGCGCCACGGCCGGCAGCGCGGCGTTGTAGGTCTGATTCACGTAAGACAGACCGGTCTCGAGTTTGGCACCGGCCCAGATATGCGTCTCCACATCCGCGCTGGCGCCGGTGCGATGCGCCTCGGTCGTCTCGTCGGTGGTATGCAGCGCATCGACGACGACCTGCGTCTGATCCGTCAGGCGGTAGGTCGCATGCCCGCCGGCCTCGCTGCTGCCCGGGCTCAGGGCGGCATTGGCATTCTGGAAGGTCAGGTCGGCCTTGGCCGCGTACACGCGCGCGTCGAGCTCGTCATCGTGATGCACCAGCTCGACGCGGCCGGCGTTACCGCTCGGATCCTCGGTCAGCAGCGTTCCGATGGTGCTCGCCGGCGTCAACGTGCCGTTCAAGGTCGTCGTGTACAGCTGGTCACCCTCGCTGCGCGCAGCATCCACGGTGAGGGTTGTCTGGCCGGAGAGGTGCCAGACCGTATCGGCACCGTACAGTTTGAACGGCGTCAAGGGATCGCGATCCTCGGAGTAGCGCCCGCCCACGGAAACGCTGTCGTGGATCAGAACCTCCGCATTGGCGCCGTCGACCAGGTGCTGCGGGCCGCCGTTGTCCACTTCGTAGGTGATGCGGATCGAAACCGGGTTGAGGTTCTCATCCACACTGGGCACCGGCTGGCGAAAGATGATGCGTCCGGAGAAGGGCTCGAAATCGTAGTCGGCGTAGCGCGTGAGCGTCTGGCTGCTCAGTACGATGGCCGGCTGGTTGCGATCCCTGACCAGGATCTGCACGACCTCCGAGTTGGCCACGGCGTTGGGCTGCGACACCGCATAGGGACCGGAGATGCCGCGCCCGGGCTGCTCGTCCACGAACTGGTGCGTCGCGGTTTCCGCCGCAAAGACGTTCAGGCGGACCTGCGGTGTTTCGTAGTGTCCGGTAAACCCGGTCAGTGTGCGGGCGTAGCTGCCCAGCCACGCCGGATCGGTCGGCTGCACCGTCTGAAAGTCGCCATACAGGAGGTGGCTTTGCCCCTGATCGAGCCGCAGGTAGAGCTTGCTGGTGCTGCGGGCGTCATAGTTGATGAGCGACGCGTCACCGGAAATCGGAAAGTACTGATTCGGATCGATGTCGGCGAAGAACTTCTGCGCATTGATCTTGTTGGAGTCGTAGGAGCCGGTCAGTAACACGTCGCCATCGATGGTGCCCTTCACAAAGCCCGCGGTGCGACCCTCCACGCTCCAGAACGAGCCGTTACTCGGGTCGTTGCCCCAGTGCTGCAGGCTGTCCTCGAAACCGGTGTTTGCCGCAGGCGGCGCATTCGGGTCTGCACTCACGCGTTGCGAGCTGATGCCGCTCTCGATGATGCCCACCGCGATCAGCGGGCGCAGCTCCGGAACGAAAGTGACTTTTCCTTCGACCCGCACACTTCCACTTGAGACGCGGATGAGCGCCTGACCGGCGGTGACCGGGGCGAGCAGATCGAGCTCGGCGACGCCTTTCGAGATCGCCATTTCGAAGCCGGCCGCCTGCTTGCCGGTGCGCGTCTGCAGCCGCCCGAGGCTGGTCTCGATACGCGCCCGGGTGATGCGCAAAATCGGCTGTCCCTGCGCGTCCAGCAGCCTCACCACCAGGTGCAGCAGCGAATGGCCGTCCGCCGGCAGCGATGCATCCGAGACGTGCAGCCGAATGCGATTGCCGATCGGCAGGCTCTTCGAGCGGCGCCACAGGCCCTCGTCCGCCGACACCGGCAACGCACTGTTGTAGTTGTTCAACACGCCGCTGCCGATTTCGCGAAAGGCCACCGGCGCGCCATCCAGCTGCGCCTGCCCGGTTGGAACCGTCGGGTGCAGCAGCGGGGGGTCCTGGGTGGCATCATCCGCGGCCGGGGCAATCGCCGGCGCGCACAGCAGCACGGTGCCCACCGCCCACGCGCAGCGCCGCAGCGGTGGCCTCATGGCCGCCCTCCTGCGTCAGGCTGCGCCGTGCCAGGATGAGCCGGATCCGGCGCAGTGTCCTTGGATTCGAAGTCGACGCCGACGTGCTCCTTGCCGGTCGGGGGCAGCGGCGCCAGTATCGCGCTCTGCTGGCGGCGGTGTTTCACGTCCTCCAGCACCTTGTTGGTACAGGAGCCCTCGGCGAAGTCGGCGCGGTGCAGCTCGCCATCGCGCAGATCGACGAACAGGCTGTTGCCGTCACCGGCGTTGCGATTGGACAGCACCACCAGACGGCTGCCGGCCGGGAGCGTCGTCGCGTCGACCTTCAGTACGTGCGTGATCGGGCGCTGACCGCAGATGCTGTAGTTGCCGTTCTCGTCGCTGGTGAGGTTGGTGCCGTCCTCGAAATACAACCGCACGCCCGGTATGCCCGGCTCACCGGCGTCCTGAACGCGGTTGCCGTTGCAATCCACGAAAATCTTGCCCACGACACAGGCGGAGGTATCGAACGCGCCGCCGCTGACCAGCACCTGCGCGGTGGCGATCGGGGAGTGCACCCCAACGCCCTGCGCCTGTGCGCGGTTGATGCCGTTGCCGCGGTCGGCGCCGACCCCGAGCCTCACCTGGTAATAGATGTCGAGGATGGCCCCGGACGCGATGTTGCCGAGCATCCACGTCAGGTCGGGCCCGGGCGTTCCGCGCGGATTGGGCGCTTTCTTCGGCAGCGCCGGCTCGATCCCGATCAGCACCGTGCCCGGTATCAGTTTGAAACCCAGCGGCAATGTGTCCTGCAGCGTCACGTCCGTGACAGTGTTGGTGCCGGTGTTGTGCACCCGCAGCCGGTACTGCACGCTGTCGCCGATCGAGGCCTGCAGCTTGTTGGCCGTCTTGTCCAGCATCAGCGTGCCGCCCACCAGGGCCGTGACGTTGATGGTGGCGGTCGCGGTGGCACACTCGGGCGGCGTACTGCGATTGCACAGCTGATAGCGCACCGCATAGGTCCCGGGGGCCAGAGCCACGCTCGTCGACACG
>Ga0209624_10000134_pt1 | contig 67178 bp, 53 predicted proteins | sample JacPinW_OM2H0_O1_FD_188565 | JGI IMG/M metagenome (GOLD analysis project Ga0209624, IMG submission 188565) | Forest soil microbial communities from Algoma, Ontario, Canada - Jack Pine, Ontario site 1_JW_OM2H0_O1 (SPAdes) (version 2) | ecosystem: Environmental > Terrestrial > Soil > Boreal... | reverse complement strand
ACGCCACGATGCCGTACACGGCGATGGGGAACAGCAGATTTGCGGGGAAGGCTGCCATGAATTGTGCAATGGGCTGCACGATCTGGGCGGCGCGCGGCCGCATCCCCACCCACACACCGATCGGCACCCACACCAGACTCGCGAGGGCGATCAGAATGAACACCCGCAGCATGGTGAGCGCCGCCAAGCCGCACACGTGCAAAGCCTCCTGCAGCGGCGTGTTCTTGATCAGCACCCAGACGATGTGCCAAAGGCCGAGCACCACGGCCACGACGATCAGCGACACCCACAAGAGGTCCAGACTGCGCTTGGGTTGCGCCATCTCGATCGGCTTATCGGTACGCTTCACTGCCCGGCTGGTCAACATCACCGCCGCGTGAAACGCCACGGTCGCCCCGTGAATCAGGCGCGAACGGCGCATCATGGTCAGCGCCCAGGAATCGGGAACCCGCACGCCGGGTTCCTGCTCGACCCGGAAACGGTCGACCCACGCCACCAAGGGCCGAAACAGCAATTGGTCGTACAGCAGGATCACGATCAACATGGTGGCGATCGCCCAGCCGATGGCGTGCAGATTCTTCTGCGCTATGGCGAGGGCGATATAGGAGCCGACGCCGGGCAAGGTGACGGTGGTGTGGCCGACGCTGATCGATTCCGAAGCGACGACGAAGAACCAGCCGCCCGACATGGACATCATCATGTTCCAGATGAGCGCCGGCATGCCGAAGGGCACCTCCAGCTGCCAAAAACGCATCCACGGCGACAACCGGAAGGACTCCGCCGCCTCCATCAGTTCGAGCGGTATCGTGCGCAGCGACTGATAGAAGCTGAACGCCATGTTCCACGCCTGACTGGTGAATATGGCGAAGATGGCCGCGAATTCGGCGCCGAGCACGCGCCCGGGCGCCAGCGACATGAAGAACACCACTGTCACCGATATGAATCCCAGAATCGGCACCGATTGCAGAATATCCAGGATGGGTACCAGCAGCTTGCCCGCCCGCTCGCTCTTGGCCGCCCATGTGGCATATGTCAGAGTGAACACCAGCGAGAGAAAGAGCCCCGCCAGCATGCGGAATGTGGTGCGCGCCGCGTACTCGGGGAGATGAATGGGGTCGAGCGACAGCGGCGTCATATTGAGCTGCGACAGCGGAGCGAACAAGCCCCGCGAGGTCTCGCCCAAGAAGACGATCAGCCCGATCACGACGATGAACGCCAGAACGTCCCAGCGAGAGGCGAGGCCGCGGAGAAAGACGTAGGGCGCGAAGCGATCCATCCGCGCATTCTCGCAGGACAGGCAATGAAGTAGCTAGCTTGACTGCGCCGCTAATGCAAACTCGCCGCCGAACCAGCGGTCCCGCAAACGGCGCTGCGCCCCGTTCGGATAGCTGCGAATCCGGTAGCTTCGCGTGATTGTCCGCATGGCTTATTTTAACTCCCCGCGGGCCGCGGCGCAGTACTATAGACAGGCCGCCGGACGCCAAAGCGCGTAACGCCTCACATCGAGCTGCGCGCAATGGCTCGAGTCAGACGGGGTCGTCCTCGTCCCTGGAGAACTTCGAGGTTTATGAACGAGAGTGTCACCGCAAATTCACGCGCCGCCGAGCAGGCGGCGCCGACTCGCTTCAAGGTATTGGGCGCGATCAGCTTCTCGCATTTTCTGAACGACATGATGCAGTCGCTGATCATCGCGATCTACCCGCTGCTCAAGGGCGAGTTCAGCTTGAGTTTCGTGCAGATCGGCGTGATCACCCTCACCTATCAGATCTGCGCCTCGGTGCTGCAGCCGGTCATCGGCATTTACACCGACAAGCATCCGAAGCCGTACTCACTGAGCGTCGGCATGGGATTCACGTTGATCGGGATCGTCACCCTGGCATTTGCGGCGAGCTATCCGGTCGTGCTGGCGGCGGCCGCGTTGGTCGGCGCCGGCTCATCGATCTTTCATCCGGAATCCTCGCGCATCGCGCGCCTCGCTTCGGGCGGCCGCCATGGGCTGGCACAGTCGATTTTCCAGGTGGGCGGCAATGCCGGCAGCGCGATGGGCCCGCTGCTCGCCGCCTGGATCATCATCCCTCACGGACAGTCGAGCCTCGCCTGGTTTGCGATCGCCGCCCTGCTGGCCATGACCGTGCTGGCACGGGTCGGAGCCTGGTACAAGCGCCGGCACCTGGACCATGCGCGCGGCTCGAAGAGCCCACCAAAGGCCGCAAGCCCCGTGTCGCCGGCGCGGGCCGCCTGGTCGATCGGCATCTTGGTGATGTTGATCTTCTCGAAATTCTTCTACATCGCCAGCATCTCGAGCTACTACAGTTTCTATCTGATCGAGAAATTCCACGTCGGCCTGCAGTCGGCGCAGATCTACCTGTTCGTATTCTTGGGCGCGATGGCGCTCGGCACCCTGTTCGGCGGTCCCATCGGCGACCGCATCGGCCGCAAGCGGGTCATATGGGTGTCCATTCTGGGGGCGGCGCCGTTCTCGCTGCTGCTGCCCTTCGTCGACCTGCCGTGGACCTGCCTGCTCACCTTCGTCATCGGTTTGGTGTTGTCCTCGGCATTCGCGGCCATCGTGGTATTCGCGCAGGAACTGATGCCGGGCAAAGTCGGCGCCATCTCGGGCCTCTTATTCGGGTTCGCATTCGGCATCGGCGGCATCGGCGCGGCGGTGCTGGGCGGCCTCGCCGACAAGTACGGCATCGAATTCGTGTATCGGATCTGCGCCTATCTGCCGCTGCTCGGCATGGTGGCCGCGTTCCTTCCCGACATAGAACGGGGCCACCACGGCCCCGCCGGCGCACCCCGCGACGGGCACACGCTCGCATGACTCACGAGTTCATCGCCCATCTAGGTCCCTACGGACTCATCATCGTGGTCGTCAACGTGCTTCTCGACCAGATCGGGCTTCCCGTGCCGGCGGTGCCGACGCTCATCGTCGCCGGCGCCATTGGCGCCCGGGGAGAGATGTCCTTGCCGGCGCTGTTCCTGGGGGCGGTGCTCGCCTGCCTCGCGGCGGACTGCGGCTGGTACTGGGTCGGGGAAAGATACGGCATCCGCGTGCTGAAAGCCTTGTGCAAGATTTCCTTGGAGCCCGATTCCTGCGTCAGCCAGACGCAAACCCGCTTCGAACGCTGGGGCGTCAATTCCCTGGTCATCGCGAAATTCATTCCCGGCCTCGCCATTATCGCGCCGCCCATGGCCGGCGCCCTGCGTGTGGGCTGGCCGCGCTTCGTCTCTTTGAGCGCCTGCTCCGCCGTACTCTGGGTGGGGGTGGGTCTCGGCGCCGGCGTCCTATTCCAATCGCAGATCGAGCGGCTGCTGGAAGAGTTGAGCCAATTCGGCAGCATCGCCGGCGTCGGAATCGCGGTTTTGCTGGCCTGCTACATCGCCTATAAGTGGTGGGAGCGCAGGCGCTTCTACAAAATGTTGCGCATGGCGCGGATCAGCGTCGGGGACCTGTACGGCCTCATCCAGGCCGGCGCCTCGCCTCTCATCATCGATGTGCGCTCCATCACCGCGCGAGCGCTCGAGCCCCGCTGGATCCCGGGCGCGCTGCACGTCCCCCTGCAGGACGTGGCGCGCCACCTGAAGGAATTGCCGCGCGATCGGGATATCATTTTGTACTGCACCTGCCCGAGCGAAGCGTCCGCCGCCCGCGTGGCAAAGATTCTGATGAACCACGGATTCAAGCGGGTCCGGCCCCTGTACGGCGGACTCGAGGCCTGGGTCGCGGCGGGCTACGCCGTCGTCACCGAATGACTCATCGGGTGGTCATCGTCGGCGCCGGTTTCGGCGGCTTGGCGGTGGCGCAAGGGTTGGCCGGGGCGAGAGTCAGCGTCACCATCGTCGATCAGCGCAATCATCACCTGTTCCAGCCGCTGTTGTACCAAGTCGGCACCGCGTCGCTCGCGACCTCGGAAATCGCCTGGCCGATTCGTCACTTGATGCGCAAGCGCAGAGAGGTCACGACATTGCTCGGCGTGGCGACGGGAGTCGACACGCGCAACCGCACCGTCGCGCTCGACGACGGCGGCACGGTGAACTACGACACGCTGGTATTGGCCACCGGAGCGCGGCACGCCTATTTCGGCCACGACGAGTGGGAGCCCTACGCGCCGGGGCTCAAGACCTTGGAGGACGCCATCTCGATCCGAAGGCGGATTCTGCTGTCTTTCGAACATGCCGAGCGCGAGGCCGACCCCGAGCTTCGGGCCGCGCTTCTGACCTTCGTGATCGTCGGCGGCGGACCCACGGGCGTCGAGCTGGCCGGTGCGATCGCCGAGCTCGCCAATCAGAATCTACCCCGGGAGTTTCGGCACATCGACACGCGCAAAGCCCGCGTGGTGCTGATCGAGGCGGGACCGCGCATCTTGCCGAGCTTTTCCGAGGATCTCTCCGCCTACGCTCATGCGTCGCTCGAGCGTCTGGGGGTGGAGGTGCAACTGCGGCAGGCCGTCAGCGAGTGCAGCGCGCAGGGCGTGATCTACGGGGGTCGGCCGCTCGCCGCGAAAGTCATCCTCTGGGCGGCGGGGGTTCGCGCGTCGGCCGCCGCCGCCTGGGCCGGATTGCCGGCCGACAACGCCGGTCGCGCCCAGGTGGAAGCGGATCTGACGGCGCCGGGCCATCCGGAGATCTTCGTGATCGGCGACACCGCAACCATCTCGGCCTGGCACGGCAAACCGGTGCCGGGAATCGCGCCCGCGGCGAAACAACAGGGTCTGCACGTGGCCCGCACCATCCGGACGCGCCTGCGCGGGGACAACCGGCCGCAAATCTTTCAGTACTCGCACTCGGGAAATCTGGCGACCATCGGCAAACGCGCCGCCGTGATCGATTTCGGCTGGATCAAGGTGCGCGGCTGGATCGCGTGGTGGATTTGGGGCCTTGCCCACATCTACTTCCTGATCGGGGTGCGCAACCGCCTCGCCGTTGCCTTGAGCTGGCTGTGGATTTACGTCACCGGCAGCCGCAATGCCTGCCTCATCACTCAGGGCGAGCAGCAGCCGGGATCCACGCGGTAAGCGCTCCGGTAGGAGCTCAGCCGTTGAGAAATCGCATCATGCGGAATCGTCCACCTGTCGGTGAAATGCCGACGGGGTAGACATACGGGCGTGGACGTGGCACTGCATAATGGGCTCCGTGCGACGTCATATGCAAAGGGATGCGCTTGGCCACGCATCTGCGGCGACTCTCAGCGCCTATGCGGTATTCGCCGTGCTGGGGAGCATTCCGTTGGCCGCGCACGGCGACTGGACGCTGGGCGCCGAGGCCGGCGTGCGGCACGACGACAATGTTGGGAACGCACAACTCTCACCCGACATCGTCGCCGATACTCTCTACGTTGCGCGGTTGTCTCTTTTTCGCCTGTTTCCGCTGGACGACGGCTACAGCATGACGGTCGGCGGCGACCTCGGCGGAGAGTCGTACCACAAGCTCACCGGCCTCGACAATGTATCCCTCGACGGCGCGATCGCACTGAAAAAGAAATGGGGATTGGGGCCGTTCGCTCCGTGGACGCGCGCCTCGGCATCGGTTGCGCGCCTGAGCTACGACGACAGCTACCGCAATGCCTGGGACTACCGCGCGACGCTCGCCTCGGGCCGCCGCTTCGATGAGCGTTGGAATTTTTGGGCGGAGTACACTTACGAGAACCGGGCGGCACACCCTCAGGAGGAGGAAGTGCCGGGACTATCGGGCAACGCCTACAGCCAGGTCAGTCAGAACCTCGGGATCAATTTGGAATATTCGCTGATGGAGAACGCGTACCTCTCAATGGGCCTGTTGGCCCGCCATGGCGACGTGGTCTCGACGTCGACGCCCAACGAGACGGTTTTCTACGCCTCCTCGGCCCTCGCCGAGGATCCGGCATTCGGCCCGAATGCCTACGCCTACAAGCTCACGGGCACGACCTATGGGTATCGCGTGGGCTTGGGCTTCTCGCCGACCGTACACAGCCTGCTCGGCTGCGGCTTCAAGCGCTTCGAGACGCACGCCGACGGCGGCAACGAGTACGCGAAGTCGATCGTGGAAGTCACCTGGAACTACCAATACTAATGAATAGAATCCTCGCAGCCTTGGCAAGTTTGACTCTCATGGGCGCCGCCGCGCCGGGGCTCGGCGCGGAGCTCCGTGTGCTCGTGAAGGATCATCACGGAAAATCGGTTGCCGATGCGGTGGTGCTGGCCACTCCCTCGGACCCCAAGATCGCACAGCACGCCAAGACGCCGGCGGATGCCGTCGATCAAGTCGACAAGCAGTTCGTGCCCTATGTGAAGCCTGTTTTCCTGGGATCGAAGGTGCGGTTTCCGAACAGCGACCACATACGTCACCAGGTCTATTCCTTCTCTCCGGCGAAGGTATTCGAGCTGCCCCTGTATGCCGGCACGGACGCACCTCCCGTGGTGTTCGATAAGCCGGGAGTCGTGGTGCTTGGCTGCAACATTCACGATTGGATGGTCGGTTACATCTATGTATCCGAAACCCCCTTCTTTGCGAAAACCGAGGCCGCGGGGACCGCCGCCATCGCCGATCTGCCGCCGGGAGAATATACCGTGCGCGTCTGGCATCCGAGCATGGAGGGCGGCGAGAACACCACGCTTCGGCAGGTGACTTTGACCTCCGACGCTCCCACCAACATCACCTGGGAGTTGGGTCTGAAGCCGAGCTTTCGCGTTCCCCGGGCGTCGGGCGCCTCCTCCCCGGGCTATCCTTGATCTTAAGGGCCGGCCGACACGGCTCACGCGGAATGCTACGTAAAAGCTTGAATGCCTGTCTGCGCCCTTCCCAGGATGAGCGCGTGAATGTCGTGAGTGCCTTCGTAGGTGTTCACGACCTCGAGATTCACGACGTGGCGGATCACGCCGAATTCGTCGGAAATGCCGTTGCCGCCCAGCATGTCGCGAGCGGCGCGCGCCACATCGAGCGACTTGCCGCAGGAATTGCGCTTGAGCATGGAGGTGATTTCGACGGAGGCTAGCCCCTTGTCCTTCATGCGGCCGAGCCGCAGACACCCCTGCAGCGCGAGCGATATCTCGGTCTGCATGTCGACCAGCTTTTTTTGAATGAGTTGATTCGCGGCCAGAGGTCGGCCGAATTGCTTGCGATCCAGGACGTATTGACGCGCGGTGTGCCAGCAGCTCTCGGCGGCGCCGAGCGCGCCCCAGGCTATGCCGTAGCGCGCCGAGTCGAGGCAGGTGAACGGGCCTCGGAGGCCCGTGACGCCCGGCAGTAGATTCTCCTCCGGCACGAACACCTCATCCATGAGCACTTGCCCGGTGGTGGAGGCGCGCAATCCCACCTTGCCGTGAATGACCGGCGCCGCCAGCCCCTTCCAACCCTTTTCGAGAATGAAGCCGCGAATGATGTCGTCATCGGTCTTCGCCCATACGATGAATACATCGGCGATGGGGCTGTTGGAAATCCACGTCTTGGCGCCCGACAGACGATAGCCGCCCGCGGCGGCGCGGGCCCGCGTGACCATGCTGCCGGGATCCGAGCCGTGGTCGGGTTCGGTCAAGCCGAAGCAGCCGATCGATTCGCCGCGGGCCAGCCGGGGCAGGTACTTCTGTTTCTGGACCACCGTGCCGAAGCGCTCGATCGGCAGCATCACCAGCGAGGACTGCACGCTCATCATGGATCGGTATCCCGAATCGACACGCTCGACTTCGCGCGCGATGAGGCCGTAGCTGACGTAGTTGAGACCGCCGCCGCCGTATTCCTCGGGAATGGTCGCGCCCAGCAATCCGAGCTCGCCCATCTCCCTGAAAATTCCCGGATCGGTGTGCTCGCGGCGAAAGGCGTCGACGATCCGCGGTGCCAGGCGCCCTTGCGAATAGTCGCGGGCGGCATCGCGCACCATTTTCTCTTCCTCCGTCAACTGCGCATCGAGCAGCAACGGATCGTCCCAATGAAAGCTTGCTACGCCCATATTCCAGCCTTGCCCCTCAAAAAGCGGAAGCATCGCATAATCTTGGGAATAGGTGGGCCTTTCGAACGCGCTAACTTGCGCGCCATGAACGGTGCCCTTTCGCATCTCACCGTGCTCGATCTATCGCGGGTCCTGGCCGGACCCTGGGCGGGGCAGGTCCTGGCGGATTTGGGCGCCCGGGTCATCAAAGTCGAACGGCCGGACGGCGGCGACGACACGCGCGGTTGGGGCCCACCGTTTTTGCGCACCGCGCGCGGCGACGACAGTGCCGACGCCGCCTACTACCTGTGCGCCAATCGCAACAAGAAATCCATCACCGTGGACATCACGACCCCGGAGGGTCAGTGCATCGTCCGCGAACTCGCGCGCAAGTCGGACGTGGTGATCGAGAACTTCAAAGTGGGCGGCCTCGCGGCCTACGGGTTGGACTACGCGTCGCTGTGCGCCGTCAATGCGCGGATCATCTACTGTTCCATCACCGGATTCGGCCAGACCGGTCCCTACGCGCAGCGCGCGGGCTACGATTTGCTCGTGCAGGCGATGGGCGGGTTGATGAGTATTACCGGGCGGAGGGATGACGAGCAGGGGGCGGGCCCGCAAAAGGCCGGCGTCGCCGTCACCGACATTCTCACCGGACTGTACGCGACGATCGGAATACTGGCGGCGCTCGCGCACCGCGAGCGGTCAGGTTGCGGCCAGCACATCGACCTGGGGCTGCTCGATGTGCAGGTGGCCTGCCTGGCGAATCAGGCGATGAACTACCTGGTCAGCGGCAGCGTTCCACGGCGTTCGGGCAACGCTCATCCGAACCTCGTTCCCTATCAGGACTTTCCCACCAGCGACGGCTACCTGGTGATTGCCGTCGGCAACGATGCGCAGTTCGCGCGCCTGTGCGCCGTCATGGGACTGCCGCACCTCGCGGACGATCCCGACTTCCTCACCAACAAAGGGCGGGTGGCCAATCGCCGGGAATTGATCGACCAATTGAGCGCCGTTACGATCACGCATCCCACCACCCACTGGATTGCGGCGCTCGAAGCCGTGGGGGTGCCCGCCGGTCCCATCAACACTCTGGACGCAGTATTCGACGACCCGCAAGTCCGCGCCCGCGGCATGGTGGTAGATCTGCCGCATCCGGTCGCAGGCACGGTCTCGCTGGTCGCGAATCCCCTGCGCCTATCGGCGACGCCGGTGACCTATCGATCCGCCCCTCCCCCGCTGGGCGCGCAGACGCAGGAGGTGCTCGCCGAGTTTCTCGCCATGCCGGCGTCTCAAATCGAGGAGCTGCGCGCGAAGGGAGTTATTTGAAACGGGACGCTAGGGCACGATCTCGACGCGTGTCTTGCCTTCGGTCAGCTGCCAGAGCTCTAGCAAGTCTTCATCGGCGAGGGCGATGCAACCGTTGGTCCAATCGCGCGTCTTGTAGTAGGAGTCCGGTTTGGTGGGCCGATTCGGTTCTCCGTGGATGAAGATATCTCCGCCCGCGGGCCGGTGCAGCGCGGAGGATCGCTTCAGGTCCGCAGGGCTCGGGTAGGAAATGTGCAGCGCCTTGAAGTAGTGGCTATGCTCCTGGCGAAAATCGACGATGTAGCTGCCCTCGGGCGTGCGGAAGTCCCACTGGTGCTCTTTGGCGCCTGTCGGGCTCAAACCGAGAGCAATGCGATAACTGCGCAACGGAAAACTGTCATGCAACAGATAGAGCTTGCGTTCGTGCTTGACGACCAGAATGGTGTCGGCGCGTGGAGCGCCGGGGGCCGCTCGAGCAGGGCTCTGGCCGATGATCCCTAGCAGCACCACGGCCACGAGCACCGGTATCCGGAAACGCGCGACGAGAACGTGAGTAGACATATGCTGGATAACCACTCGGTAAATCCGGTGATCAACCCTAGCCAAATCGAGGATTGCGAAACTTGGTGTGCATCCCAATTGAGCGCAAAATCTCGAGAAGCGTCGCGCCGTCACGATGACATCGGTCACATTTCGAGCGGCTTAACAGAATAAGCCTGGGCTGCGCCATGAGCGCAATGACGCGCCTAGCGGCCGCGGCGTCCGAGGTATCGACGGCGCGGCGGCGTCATTCGCGAATGAGCACTCGCTCGATTCGGCGGTCCGGCACCAGCCATAGCAGCGCCACCAGCAGGTACAGACCCTGGGCCAGCCGGGGCGAGAAGAACGCCGCCCCCATGCCGATCAGGTACAGGAGGGGCGACAACTTGCCCTTCCAATCCGCGCCCACCGCCTTCCTCAACAATGAGTCCGGCCCCTGTGCGGCGATGATCAGTTGCTGAAGTATCCAATACGCGATGGCCGCCATCAGCAACACCAGTCCATAGAGCGCAGTAGGCGCGGCGGCCGCGTGGCTCTCCCCCATCCAAGCAGTCGTTATCGGAAACAGCGACAGCCAGAACAGAAGATGCAGATTGGCCCACAGTATCGGCCCGGTCACCGACTCGCAGGTGTGCAGCATGTGATGGTGGTTGTTCCAATAGATGCCTACGTAAATGAAGCTCAGCACATAGCTCAGGAAATTGGGAATCAAGGGAGCGAGGGCACTCAAGGTATCGCCGCGCGGCACCTTGAGCTCCAGCACCATGATGGTGATGATGATGGCGATGACGCCGTCGCTGAACGCTTCGACTCTGCCATTGCCCATTGGATTTTGCCTCCGTTCGGTTATGCTGCCAGTGAACTGCAAGAACGGGGAGAATTCAATGCGAGCATTGATGGCCGGCTTGGGATTGGCCGTCGCGGCAGCCGTCTGGGCGTCTCCGGCGCCGCCTCTTGCGCCGCCGGCGGATCAGCAGCTGGCCCGCGACATGTTGAAGGGATTGGTGGAAATCAACACCACGCATGCGCATGGCTCCACGGAGGCTGCGAAGGCCATTCAGGGATGGCTCTCGAGCGCGGGTTTTCCCGCCAATGACGTGGTTTTCCTGGCGCCGCCCGATCATCCGACCAAGGGCAACGTCGTGGTCCGCTACCGCGGCAAACACCCGAATGACGCCGTCCTGTTCCTCGGGCACCTCGATGTGGTGGAAGCGCGGCCCGAGGACTGGTCGGTGGACCCTTTCAAACTGACCGAACAGGATGGGTGGTTCTACGGCCGCGGTACCATCGACATGAAGGATGGGGACGCCGCGCTGGTCGAATCCCTGATCCGCTTGAAGCGGGAAAAATTCGTTCCGGACCGCGACCTCATCGTCGCGTTCACCGCCGACGAAGAAGCGGGCGGCGACTCCAACGGGCCCGCCTTCCTCATCAAGCAACATCGCGATTTGATCGACGCGGCCATGGTGGTGAATCTCGACGGCGGCGGCGGCGGCACGAAGAACGGCGAACGCCAGTTTTTCGAAGTGGGCACCAGCGAGAAGACGTACGTCACCTTCACGCTCGAAACCACGAGCGCGGGCGGACACGGATCGCTCCCCGGCCCCGATAATGCGATCTATCGGCTGGCGGCGGCCCTGGGCCGCCTGGAGGCGTTCAAGTTCCCGGTGACCCTGACGGCCACCACGCGTGCGAGCTTCGAGGCCTTTTCCGCGCTGGAAAAAGGTTCGACCGCATCGGACATGCATGCCGTCGCCCAGTCGCTGCCCGACCTCGCGGCGGCCGAGCGCTTGAGTCAGAACGTGCGCCTCAACGCGCAGCTGCGCACCACCTGTGTGGCGACGCTGATTTCCGGCGGCCACGCCGAAAATGCCCTGCCGCAGCGCGCCAGGGCAACCATCCAGTGCCGGATGCTGCCCGGAGACTCGGCGGAGAACGTCCAAAACCTGCTCATCGCCACGCTCGCCGATCCGGCCGTACGTGTGACCCTGGATGCGCCGCCGATCGTGAGCCCGGAGTCGCCTCCTACTCCGCAATTGCTGAAAAAAGTGACCCTGCTGGTGCATTCGATGTGGCCCGGCGTACCCATCATTCCCACCATGGCCACCGGATTCAGCGACGACCGGCAAACCCGCAACGCAGGCATGCCCAGCTATGACATCAGCGGTGTCTGGGCGGACGTCGATGAGAATCGCGCCCATGGGCGCGACGAGCGAATCGGCATACACGCCTTCGACGAGAGCGTCGAATTCACCTACAGGCTGCTCAAGGCCATGAGCAGCGCGAAATGACGACGGTGACTCCATGAGAGTGTTGGTGGCGGGCGCGGTCGGAGTGCTGCTCTACTTCGCGCACGTTGCTTTCGTCCCCGTCGCGTTGGCGCTGCTGCTGGCGCTCGTACTCTCGGGTCCGGTCGAAGCTCTGCATGGCTGGCGCGTTCCGCGCAGCATCAGTGCCGCCGTTCTTCTGATCGCCACTCTCGGAATCTTCGCCGCGCTGGTGAATTTTCTGTCGGCGCCGGCGCAGACCTGGTTCGCGGCCGCACCGCACACCCTGCGGCTCATTGAAAAGAAGATCCGCCCGGTCGAGCAGGTGGTAAGCCGGATCGAGGAGCTGCGCAACTCCGCCGGCAACATCGGCAGCGTGACGCATGGGGCGCCGGCGCCGGCGACGACGGTCGCCGTTCCCGAGGAAAGTGCGCCGGCCATGCTATTCGATGCGACACGCCCCGCGCTCAGCAGCGTCACGGTCATCATCCTTACCCTGTTCTTGCTGGCCGGGGGACCGCCCATGCTCGCGCGCATGACCTCAGCGTTCGCCAGCGACCTGAATTCCGCTCACATCATTCCTGTGATCGAAAAGGTGCGCCGCGAAGTCGGCCGCTTCTACGTCACCACGGCGTTGATCAACGTGGGCTTGGGGTTGGCCACGGCGCTCGCCATGATGTGGTGCGGTATGCCGAACCCCTGGCTCTGGGGCACCATGGCTGCGGTGCTCAACTTCATTCCCTACCTGGGTTCGACGACCACACTGATCGTCTTGACGCTGGTGGCGATCGTGTCATTCGACGGACTGGGTCACGCCCTCGCAGTCGCCGGCAGCTACCTGGCGTTGGCCACCGTCGAGGGACAATTCGTTCAGCCCCTGCTGGTCGGCCGGCGGCTGCAATTGAATCCCATGCTGGTGTTCCTGGCGTTGTGGTTCGGCGGCCTATTCTGGGGCATCGCGGGCATCATCCTCGCAACCCCTACTCTGGTCGCGCTCAAGGTGGTGGCGGAGAACGCCAGCGGCGGAGAGCCGCTGGTGAATTTTCTCAGCCCTCACGCACGGGATCCGATCGACCGTCCGTGATATCTCGCGGCATCCGGGCGCCGCGACGTACGCTCAATCGTGCAGCCTGAAATGTCCGGCGGATGCGTCGAGGTCGAAGGCTCCGGCGGCGATCTTCTGCATCCAACGCGCCGTTTCCAGCGCGCCGCCGAAGGCGAAGAAATGCGGCGCGATAACTTGGGCCGGAGGCGCGGTCGTCAAATGGGCCAGCAGGTGTTGATCCGGACTGACCGCCAGGCCCGAGGAGCGGCCGGCCGCGCTCAAGTTGCGCACCAGTGCGCGCATCGACGCGCCGATGCCGCATTGGATCGCGAAGTGCGCAAGCTTGAGGATGGGCGCCGGACCCGCGACTCCCAGTCGCACGGGCAGGCGGATCCGCCGCCGCACGAGTTCGCGTTCCCAGCGCTTGAAAGCACCGCCGTCGAGCCCGAACTGGGTCACGATGTGCATGCGATGGCCGGATCCCGCGGCCCATGCTTGCTTGGCCTCGAGCGCCTCCCATAGACGGTCCGTATCGACCGCGTTGTGCCCTTCCGGATGTCCGGCGATACCGACCTGAACGATTCCGGACTCCTCCAATATTCGGGATTCGAGAACGTCCATGGTGCAGGAGAATTCGCCGATCGGCCGCGGCGCGTCGCCCGCGATCAACAAAATATGTTCGACGCCTCCGGCGCGCAGATCCGCGAGACCCTTCGCCAATGTCTGTCTGTCCGGGACGCGGCGCACGGCGATGTGGGGCGTGGCGAGAAATCCCGCGCGCTGCGCTGCGAGCGCGGCGCGGATCACATCGGCGAATCCCGCGTTGGGCGTGTGCGCGACATAGACCGCGGTGCCGGCGGCGAGGACGGCAGCGAGTTCAGGCAGGCGTTCCTCCTCCGAGGGTGTAATTTCGGTGGAAGCGCCGCGCATGAATCCCACGATCCGACCCTTGAGGTCGTGCATCGCAGGCAGAGCACGACCCAATTGACCGGCTTCGGCCATAGATGTCCCGTTCGCGAATGGGCGCCCAATATACCAGGGGCTTGGGGTTTGCCTCACCTGCCATGGCCGCCGGCGTTTCTGTTAGGCTTCTGGGAAATCTCGAGGATACGGACTGATGCGGGTCGAGGAGCTCGGATACCAAAGCGGGTTCGGGAATGAGTTTGCCACCGAAGCACTGCCCGGGGCGCTGCCGGTGGGGCGTAACTCGCCGCAGCTCTGCCCCTACGGTCTATATGCCGAGCAATTCTCGGGGACCGCATTCACTGCCCCGCGGCATGTGAACCGCCGATCGTGGCTGTATCGCATTCGTCCCTCGGTGCTGCACCGGCCGTTTCAGCGCCTGGCGCATGTGGGATTCGATGAGGCTTCCGGCGGCGAGCCGGCATCGCCCAACCAGCTGCGCTGGGACCCCCTGCCGCTGCCCGACGCCCCGACTGATTTTGTCGAGGGGCTCGTACCCGTGGCCGGGAACGGATCCCCGGAAGACCTCACCGGGTGCGCGATCCATTTGTATGCGGCGAATCAGCCGATGCGGGAGCGATTTTTCTACAGCGCCGACGGCGAAATGCTCATCGTCCCGCAGCTCGGCACGCTGCGGCTCGACACCGAGCTTGGCCGGCTTCGCATCGAGCCGCAGGAGATCGCCGTCATCCCGCGCGGCCTGCGGTTCCGCGTCGATCTTCCCGAAGGTCCGGTGCGCGGCTACGTCTGCGAGAATTTCGGCAGCCCGTTCAGGCTGCCTGAGCTCGGGCCCATCGGTTCCAACGGACTCGCCAATGCGCGGGATTTCAAGACCCCGTGTGCACACTATGAAGACCTGGACGCGCGCTGCGAACTGATCGGCAAATTCTCGAGCCGGCTTTGGTCCGCGCGCATGGACCACTCGCCGCTGGACGTGGTCGCCTGGCATGGAAACTATGCTCCCTACAAGTACGACCTGCGCCGCTTCAACACCATCGGTTCGATCTCGTACGATCATCCCGACCCGTCGATCTTTACGGTCCTGCATTCTCCGAGCGAGACGCCGGGAACCGGCAACGTTGATTTCGCGATCTTCCCGCCGCGCTGGCTGACGATGCAGGACACGTTCAGGCCGCCGTGGTTTCACCGCAATGTGGCGAGCGAGTTCATGGGTTTGATTTGCGGGGTGTACGACGCCAAGAGCACCGGCTTCGCGCCGGGCGGCGCTTCCCTGCACAACTGCATGAGCGGACACGGACCGGATGCCGCGGCCTTCGAGAAGGCGATTGCCGCGGATACGTCGGTGCCGGTTCATATCACCGACACCATGGCGTTCATGTTCGAAACGAGGCGGGTCATCAAACCGACGCGCGCAGCGCTCGAGGGAACGCCGCCGCTGCAATCCGACTACATGTCCCACTGGCTCGATCTCAAGAAGCGGTTCGATCCGACCCGTCCATGATCGAGCCCACCTTGGCCGACGAGACGAACGATCCGCAGGCACGCAGCTGGCTGGATTCGGCCAATCGGATCGACGGCGATTTCCCCATCCAAAATCTGCCCTTCGCCGAGTTCCGCCGCTCGGGGTCGGCGGAAAAATTCCGCGGCGGCGTCGCGATCGGGGATCAGATCGTCGATCTTGCCGCGCTGGCCGGGCTCGGTTTGTTCGAAGGCCAGGCCGCCCAAGGGATTCGCGCGGGCGCGGACCCATCGCTCAATTCGTTGATGCAGCTCGGGCCGGAGATCTCGAGCGCCGTGCGCCGCGCTCTATTCGAGGGGCTTCTGCGGGGATCGCGCCTGCAAGCCGCGCTGCAGAGCTGCCTGGTGCCGCAGGCCGACGCGCAGTACTCATTGCCCGCGCATATCGGCGACTACACCGATTTCTACACCTCGATCCATCACGCCACGGCCGTCGGCCGCTTGATGCGGCCCGACAATCCGCTGCTTCCCAACTATGAATGGATTCCGATCGGCTACCACGGCCGCAGTTCCTCCATCGGCGTGTCGGGACAGACCTTTCACCGGCCCTGCGGCCAGCGTCTGCCGCCCGGTGCGGCGCAGCCGGTCGTCGGGCCTTCCCTGCGCCTCGACTACGAGCTCGAGCTCGGCGTCTTCATCGGCCGCGGTAATCCGCCGGGGATCCCCATCCCCATCGGCGACGCCGAGGCCCACATCTTCGGCCTATGTCTTCTCAATGACTGGTCGGCGCGCGATTTGCAGGCATGGGAATACCAACCTCTGGGCCCGTTCCTGGCAAAGAATTTTGCGACCACGATTTCTCCCTGGATCGTCACGCTGCAGGCACTGGCGCCGTTTCGCGTGCCGCAGGCACGGCCCGAAGGCTCTCCCGCGCCCCTGCCGTATTTGAACTCCCGCACCAACGGCGAAGCCGGCGCGTTTGATATCCGCCTCGAAGCACTGATTCAAAGTGCCGCCATGCGCGAACGCAACGAGCCGCCGCACCGTCTCTCGTTGACGAGCTACCGTCATGCCTACTGGACGATGGCGCAACTGGTCGCGCACCACACCATCAACGGGTGCGATTTACGGGCCGGCGATTTGCTCGGGACCGGCACTCAGTCGGGACCCACTGCGGCGGAGGCCGGCTCTCTGTTGGAATTGAGCGCGGGCGGCAGCCGGCCGGTCCCCATCGGCGGCGGTGAATCCCGCAAGTTTCTGGAGGACGGCGACAGCGTTGTCCTTCGCGCCTGGTGCGAAGGTCCGGGCGCAGTGCGAATCGGTTTCGGCAGTGCACAAGGCCGGGTGCTGCCGGCCGCCTCGAACGGCAAATCGATCTGACAAGAAAATCAGCGTTTTTCCTACACCGCGCACCGCAATATCCATAGGAAAATCGAGCCACTCTCAGTGCGATGGAGACTGCGGAGGGGTGATGCGTGTTCTGGTTATTGCGTCGGTGCTGTTGATCGCGGTGCTCACCCTGACGTACGGGCTATTGAGCGTGTTTCGGGACTTGGTGGAACGCTTCGGCCAGGGTGACCCGGTATTCCGCGACTCCGGCCCGGTCTTTCACGGTCCGGATGCTGCAAACCAGCAGGCTAGATCTCAATTTGCCTGGCAATCTCGATCACATTTTCGGGAGCCAGATTGAACCGGTCGACGACCTTGACCGCATTTCGATAGAGAAACGCAAACAGCGAGAGGCGCCAGCCCCGCAACGCGGATCCTTCTCCCTTGGGCACGATGAGATCGCGGGTGCCCACGAACATCGCCTTGTCGAAGTCGATCGCGGTGTCGAGCCCGCGGGCGTTGAGCAGGGCCTGCCGCAGATCCGGAATCTCGAAGAACCCGAAGCGCGCCACCAAATGCCACAGGCCCTCGCCGACATTGTCGACGACGGTGCAGGAGGGGCCGGAAATGCGCGGCGTGTTCTCGAATACCACGCTGAGAGCAATGGCGTGCCGGGGCAGAACTCCGGTGAAGTGCGCATGATCCATGATGAGACGTGGTACTTTCTGGGTGCTTCTCGTCAGGAAAACCGTGGTGCCGTCGACCCTGGGAATCAAGCCGTTCTCGAGATTGGACAAGAAGCGCTCCACAACCTGCGGCGGCTGCACCAGCGTTGCGCGTATGGCGTCCGTGCCGGATCGCCATGTGACCATGACCACGAACAAAACGGCCGCGAAGGTCAACGGCAGCCAGCCGCCGTCGGCAATCTTCAAGAGATTGGCGGCGAAGAACCCGCCGTCGACGATGAAAAAGATACCGGCGACCGCTGCGGTGAGGGCGAAGGACCAATGCCACACGTCGCGCATGGCCCGGTAAAGCAAAATAGTGGTCAGCAGCATGGTCGTCGACACCGCGGTGCCGTAAGCGCCCGCGAGCCGGTCCGAGCTGCCGAAAGCAACCGTGGTCGCGATGGTGGCCGTCATCAGCAGCCAATTGACCACGGGAACGTAAATCTGGCCGTAGATTCGATCCGAGGTTTGACGAATCGCGACACCGGGCAGCCAGCCGAGCTGCATGGCTTGCCGCGTCATGGAGAAGGAACCCGTCACGATGGCTTGGCTGGCGATGATGGTGGCGAGCGTCGCCAGTACGACGAGCGGATAGATCGACCATGATGGCGCCATTTGAAAGAAGGGATTGCCGGTAACGGTCCCCTTGTCGATCATGAAGGCGATCTGTCCGGCGTAGCTCAACAGTAGCGACGGCAACACGACGCCGTACCAGGAGAGGCGGATGGGCCCCTTGCCGAAATGACCCATGTCGGCATACAGCGCTTCAGCACCGGTGATGCACAGAAACACGCCGCCCAGCACCAGCAATCCCTCGCTTCCCGAATGGACCATGAAGCGAATCGCATAGCGCGGGTCGAGCGCGGCGACGACCCCCGGATGGTGCGCGATGGACGTCAGCCCGAGTACCGCGATGACGATGAACCAGATCATCATCACGGGCCCGAAAGCGCGGCCGATTTTCTCCGTGCCGAAGCGCTGTGCCGCGAACAGGCCCAGAAGAATGACCACCGCCATCGGCATGACGAAGGGCTTGAACGCCGGAGTCACCACGTTCACGCCCTCGATCGCGCTCAACACCGATATCGCGGGAGTGATGACACCGTCGCCGTAGATCAGAGCGGCGCCCAGCAATCCCATCGCCGTCAACACCCTGAATCCGGGCTTGAAGGAATTTGCGCCGATGAGGGACATCAAGGCCAGAATGCCGCCCTCGCCGCTATTGTCGGCGCGCATGACGAACAGGCAGTACTTGATCGATACGGTGATGATCAATGTCCATACGACCAGGGAGAGAATGCCGAGCGCCGAATCCGGTGTGAATTTTCCGCCGGTGGCCTGCACAACGGTTTGCAAGGAATACAAGGGACTCGTGCCCAGGTCGCCGAAGACCACACCCAAAGCGCTCAGCGCCGCCCATCGGCCGGGATGCGCCGAATGGCTTGATTTCGACGAGTGCTGCTCCGCCATAACGCCCGCATTGTTGCTTTGCACGTGACGGTATCAGGAAATTGCGACAGGAGTGGGACGATTCAATGCCGTGTAGGCGCCCTCCCACGCCTGAATCCGAACTCTGAGGATGCTGCCGGAGAGGCCCCGCGGATAACCTAAAACCGACCGTTGCCCTGCACCGCCATTAGTCCGAGGAGCGAAAATGCGAGGCCGTGGCTTGATAAAGGCAGCATTGATTCTGACCTGCATGCCGCTATTTTTCTTCAAGAATGCGGCGCGGGCGGATGGTGTCGATGTCAACATTTCCAATGACGGCACCGAGGACATCGTGATCACCGTCTACGACATGAATGCCCAACCAGAGCGTGTCGTGCTCGCCAATGCGCGAATCAATGGCTTCTCATCTCTGCCGATCTCGCTGCTCGCGGACGCCAGCGGCAAGGGTAATTTATCGTGGACGGCCACCAACACGGACCCGGTGTTTCGAAAATGCGGCCACTCGAAGGAGGCGGTGAGCAATGCCGCCTCGATCAGTGTGCACGTGGATTCGAGCTGCGGAGCCTAGTGTTCGGGCGGCGGCGCCGGCTGACTCGCAGGGTCGCGAGGTGGATTGTTGGAGGACGGCCCAGAGGCAGTCGAGGGCGCCGCCGCCGACGCCCCGTCGGCGGTGGCAGTCGGCGGAGATTCGGGCGGCGGTAGGTTCGGATTCTCGGCTTCGAGCCCCACGGTGGCGAGCACTCCATCTGCTTTCTGAAGTATTTCGCGCGCGTAGTCCCAATGAATGGCGACCGTCGTGTCGCCGACCGCGACTTGCAACATCGCGGAGAACTGATCGAGATCGGGCTCGAAGCTTTGCCCCTGCGCATCGACCGGCGGGTGCGCTTCCAGCAGCAGTTCGCCGTCGACCCAGGCCACCTTGATCGGCTCGTTGATGAGGCGCACCGGAGTGCCCACGGGAATCAGCGGATACAGAGCAGCAACATCGTCCGGATACATGCGAATGCAGCCATGGGTCACCGCAAGCCCCACGGCGATTGGGTTATTCGTGCCGTGGATCAGATAGGTGCCGTTTCCCGCCGCCAGACGCATGGCGTAGGCTCCCAGCGGATTGTCGGGACCCGGCGGCACCCGCGCCGGAATGGGATCGCCCGCCTCTGCATGCTCCTTGCGCACCGATTCGGGCGGATACCACGTCGGATCCTTCTGCTTCGAAATGACATGAGTAATCCCGAGCGGCGTGCGCCAATCCATCTTGCCGATGCTGACCGGGTAGGTAATGACCTCCACCGGACCGCCGCGCTTCGGCTTCGGAAAATAGTACAGCCGATGCTCGGGGAGATTGACGACGATGCCCTCGTGCGGTCCGGGCGGCAATATATGGCGGCCTGGAATCAAGAGCGTCTTGCCGGCCCCCGGCAGCCACGGGTCCACACCCGGGTTGACTCGGATCAGTTCCTCGGACCCGAGGCTATACTTTCGCGCGAGGTCGTACAGCGTGTCCTGGTAGACCGTCTCGACGGTTTGATCCTCGCCGATGACAGCCGTCTCAGGGGTCGCGAGCGTATACGTCGTCGCCTGCGCGCATTGCGCACAGGCGAACGCGATGAATCCGACGAGCGCCGAAGTTCCGTTCACGCCGCTAGATTAGCACGCGGCGTCTACGCTCAAGTATCCGCGCCAGTCCTACACCGGCGAGTCCCAGCACGGCCAGGACATCGAACGCGCCGCCGCCGCCGCCGGATTTCGCCGGGGCCGCCGTGACGGTCAAAGTCACCGAGCTTGCGGACGATGTTCCCGCCGCGTTGGCGCACGTCATCGAATAGGTGGTCGAGCCGACCGCCGCCGGCGCCTCGGCTACACTTCCGCTGGTCGCCTGTGCTCCGCTCCAGCCTCCCGACGCCGTGCAGCTCGTCGCGTTGGCCGAAGACCACGTGAGGGTGCTAGAGCCGCCGACGGCGATCGACGTCGCGGACAAGATCAGAATGGGTGCCGGCGGCGCCACTTGTGGCAAGAGTGCAAATGCAGCATCAGCCTGGATGAATCCATAGCCCGAATTGACATTGGGCGACGGGGTGGCCATCGGCAAGGCACTGTTTTGCAGCGCCTGATAGATCTGCGTTGGGGTGAGCGCAGGATTGGCCTGCAGCATCAACGCCGCGATGCCCGCGGCGTGTGGCGTCGCGGCCGACGTGCCGAAGAAATTGGGATAAGTGGGATGATTCTGGCAGGCCGCTATGGTGGTGTTCAGCAACCCGTTCGATCCGGTGATGTCCTGCGACGCCAGCGTGAATCCCAGGAAGGTATCGTTGCCTCCGTCGGGTCCGACGAAGTCAGGCTTCTGCCGAACCACCGGTGTGGCGAGTCGGGTGCCGGAAACGTCAAACAATATCGGCGCACCGCCTTCGGACGAAAAGGTCTCGAGAGTCGCGGGCGTCGTGCCGCAAGCCGGTGTTTGGAAGTAGAACGCGGCGCCCACGGCGGCGGCTCCGGCAGCACCGGGATGTCCCTGAAGGGTCGCACTGTTGGTTTGAAACGAATTAATGGTGCTGCCGGCTCCGTCATCCTCGACCGCCACCTTGATACGACCGGGTGCCGTGCCGCCGGCCAGTCCGACGACGAGATTCAGCGTTTCGGCGGCGGTATTGCCGCTGGCGTTCGCGGGATTCGCGACGATCATTACCTGATAGGAATCCGAGCCTGTGGCATTCGGGCCTGAGCAGTTCGCCCCGGCGCTCGGATCGGAGTTGTACTGCTCGATTTCATCGGTACCGGAAGCACCGGTGATGCACAGGTCGATTTGACTGGTTGCCCCGCCGCTGCTGGCTGCTCCGGTCACGTAGGGCTGATCCCACTCGACAACGATGGCGACGAATTCTCCCGGCACCAAGGGAGCGATAGTCACCGGCAAGGTGGTGACTGTGGTAGCGCCAGTTGCATCGAAGTTCAACAGCTTCTCGCCCGAATTGGGCGGCGACGTCGAGGTCGTATTGAAACTGGGCGTCAGATTGTCGTACGCCAAAGTTCCGTCGTTGCCCGCGGCCGAAAAGTACGCCACGCCCTGGGCTTCCACTTTGTCGATCGCCTGCGCGACGATGCCGTCCTGAAAGAAGGGTTCATCGAAATAACCGACATCGTCGGCGATGACCTTGGCGCCTGCGCCGCCCGAAGCAACGGACGCAGCGAGCTTGCCGATGCCGCTGGCGAAATCGGCCTCGCTGTTCTCCGCGGTGTAGAAGGCCAGGTTCGTGCCCGGCGCGACGTCGTACACGATCTGCAGCATCGCCCGGCCTTCATCGCCGAAGGGAAGCTGGGTCGGCGCGCCGTAATTCATGCAGCCGCCGTTTCCGGCCTCCGCTTCCTCGAGCACGTTCACGTTCGACGGCAGATCGCCCGTCGACTCATCCGTGGCATACGTAGCGAGAAACCCGTTGTTGGCATAGCCCGCCGCGCCGCCGGCGGGCACATTGTTGGCCGCATACACGGAATAGCAATCGAAACTGTCGGAGAGCACGCCGACAGTGACGCCTGCGCCGGTGAGTGAATGGGCCGAACGCACCGTCTCGCTATTCTCCACGAAATCGCCTTGCGAGGTCACGGCTCCCGTGCGCGTATGCGGCATAGCGGCGCGAATGGAATGTACTTCGGGGCTCATCGTGGCGGCGTCGAGCTGCATGACCGGCAACCAGCCTCCGACGTCATTCGAATACACGGAAGGATGCTGTAAGCCGAGCGTCACCAATGCCGACTTCAACTGCTGCGGATCGCCGCGAGTCACCGCGTCGATGAGCACCAGGGGCGCCGAATCGGCGGTCGATTGTTTGAACCGGACCGCGGGAGCCAGCGATCGCAAGTCCTCGACGGCGTGGTCCGGGCGCGCCAGCGCGGCGTGACGGGACAGATCGGCGAGCGGGCCGTCGAACTTGGCGGCGGCGGCGCTCTGGCGCTGCTGGGCGCTGCGGACGCCGAACACATGCAGACGTGCGCTGCCCGGGGCCGCGCTAGGCCTCAAATGCGGGTGTCGCATCGTGGAGACGGCTGCGACGGCGGCCATGGTCGTGAGCACCGCCAGGGTGCCGATTGTAAAGAAGCGTGAAGCCATCCGCCCTCTCCCTTTTAGTCACGACCTAACAGACTAACTCGCCGCGGAAAAGTTTGATATAAAATTGCAATACTGAGACGGCGGTCTTGAGTAAATCGTATGCTGGGGCGATGAGCATGATTCCGCCGCGCAGAGCCGCCGAAGCCGCGGTACTCGGCCTCGCACTCTGGCTCGCGACGAGTGCCGCCGCCGCCGACCGCGCGAAGGTCCTTAACGTCTACGCGTGGGCCGAATACTTTCCCCCCGCGTTGGTCGCTAAATTCCAGGCCGAGACCGGAATACACGTCAATTACGCGGTACTCGACTCTCCGGAGACGGCCGAAACCATCCTGTCCGTCGGCCACTCGGGCTACGACATCGTGACGATGAATGCCGCGCCGGAGCTCGCGCGCGAGATTCCGAAGGGATTCTGGAAGAAGCTCGACCTGGCGGCCATTCCCAATGCGCGCAACGCCGATCCGCAAATCATGCAGCTATTGAAATCCGTGGACCCGGGCAATCAGTACGCCGTGCCATGGATGTGGGGGACCACCGGGCTTTTGTACAACAGCGAGAAGATCAAGGCCATCATGCCGAACGCGCCTCTCGACAGCCTCGACATGGTGCTCAAGAAGGACATTGCCGCCAAGTTCGCTCACTGCGGGATCGGAATACTGGATTCGTGGGGCGATGTGCTGCCCATGGTATCGCGCTACCTGAAGCAGCCGGCTTTGTCGGCGAACAAGGCCGACCTCGACGCCGTGATGGCGAAGCTCGAGGAGATCAGGCCTTACCTACGCCGAATTTCCACCTCCGGCTACTACCAGCAACTGGCCGAGGGCGAGCTGTGTCTGGCCATCGGCTACTCCGGCGATGCCATGGTCGCGCGGCGGATGGTGAGCGAATCCCAGGGCAAGGTGAAGATCGACTATTCCTTCGCGCGGGAAATGGTCCCCTTCTACATCGACAACATGGTCATTCCCGCGGACTCGCCCAACCCGGCCGCGGCTCAGGCCTTCATCAACTTCGTCATGCGGCCCGAGATCTCCGCCTCGGTCACCCGATTCATCGGATTCGCCACCGCCAATGCGGCGGCGGTGCCGCTCCTCGAGCCTGCGGTGCGCGGCAATACCTTGATCTATCCGCCGCCGGCCGTTCGCAATCGATTCGAGCTGCAAAGGGTCTACGATCCCGACGAAACGCGCGCGTTCACGCGCGCCTGGCAGCTGTTCAAGTCCGAACTCTGAATCGCGGACAGGCTCGGATTCATCGAGCGTTGTGACGGGGAGCGGGCGGCCGACGTTCAGACCAAGGATTCGAACGACACCTGCAATCGCAGGCCCGGGCGATTGTCGAATAGCTCGATTTTCGCGTTGTGCAGGCCGGCGATCGCAGCGACCAACGCGAGGCCGAGGCCGTTGCCGGGTGTCGATCGGCTGCTGGTGAGCCGATAGAAGCGGCGAAACACCTTGTCGTGCTCGGCCGCCGGAATACCCGGGCCGTCGTCTTCGACGGAGGCGGTCGCAGTGTTTCCAGACGCCGCCAACCGGATCACGATCCGGGTTCCCGAGGGCGTGTGCCGAATGCTGTTCTCGATCAAGTTGCTGAACATCTGCGTCAGCAGCTCGCCGTCGCCGCGGATCCGCACGTTCTTTTGTATGTCATGGAGCAGCGATTGACGCTGATCCTCGGCCACCGGCCGGTACATTTCGTGAATTCTCTCCAAGAGCTCGCTCAAGGACACCTCTGAAAAGGCGGCCAGACGCGACCCCGATTCGATCTGCGAGATGCGCAGCAGCGCGGCGAAGATGGCGAGCAGGTGATCGGTATCCCCGATCGCCTGCGTCACCACCGAGGCGTAGTCATCGGCGGTCACCGACTTCTGGCGCGCCTCCTCCAGACGATTGCGCAAATGCGTCAGCGGCGTGCGCAAGTCGTGCGCGACGTCGCTCGAAACCTGCCGAATGTTGTCGAGCAGCGTGGCAATTCGATCGAGCATGTTGTTGATGGCGACGGACAGGCTGTCCAATTCGTCGCCGCTGCCGCGCAGCGGGATGCGGTCGTTGAACTTTCCCGCAACGATCGATTGACAGGTTCGCGTAATGGCGTCGATGCGCCGCATGAACTGCACGCTGAAGAAAATTCCCCCAAGCCCGGCGAGGACGATCGAAACACCCTCGATCCATGCGAACGCCTTGAGGATTCGCTCGCGGGTGGCGGCAATTTGGCTGGTGTCGCGGCCGACGAACAGATAGACGCCGTCCGCGATGTACACGCCGCGGCCGAGCACCGTCGCCTTGACCCGCGGTCGGTGACCCCGGGGCGGGCGAAAGCTGAACAGCCCCAATTGCCCGTTGAGAGACGGCAAATTCCCCACGACAGTGCCGCCGGCGCCCTCCTGTATCAAAATGTACCCGCCGGGCAGATCGGCCCCCGAATACTCTCCCGAGCCCAACCGCTGGTGCACGACTTCGATGGCCTCCGACAGCCCCTTGTCGCGATAGCCGTTTCTGATGGTATTGATGTCCGCGTCGATCGCGCCGATCAGCGCCGCGGTCTCGGTGTCGTCCACGATCCAATACACGGCGCCGAGCAGCGCCAAGGAGAGAACTAGGAACAGCGTCGCGAACAGCGCCGCAGACCGGAAGCTTTCGGTCTTGAAGACTCTAGCTTGGCGCAAGGAACTTGTATCCGTTGCCGCGCAATGTCTGAATCACATCGAAGTCGAAGCCATGATTGATTTTCGCGCGCAATCGGCTGATATGGCTTTCGACGACGCTGGTTTGGGGATCGAAATGGATGCCCCAGACGTTCTCCAGCAGCATCCGCCGCGTGAGCACGCGATCCGGATTGCGGACGAAATACTCCAGCAGCCGAAATTCCTGGGGCAACAGATCGATCAACTTGCCGGCGCGCACCACGGTGCGCTTGAGCAGATCCAGGTCGATGGAGCCCGCGGCCAGCCGGATCGCCGCCTCGTTCGCATGGCCCGGACGGCGCGAGAGGACTCTCACCCGCGCCAACAGCTCCGCGAATGCGAACGGTTTGACCAGATAGTCGTCTCCCCCGGCCTCGAGGCCTTGCACGCGATCGTCGATTCCGCTCATGGTGGTGAGGTAGATCACCGGGGTGGTGACCTTGCGCTCCCGCAGACGCCTCACGAAATTGAGGCCATCGAGACGCGGCAGCATGCGATCCAGAACGATGACCTGGTACTCGGTCCCGCAGGCGCTCGCGAGCCCGGCCTCGCCGTCGATGCAGTGATCGACTTGATAGCCTTGCTCGTGAAACCGGCCCCGCAGCGAGGCGGCCAGCTCGACGTCATCTTCGACCAGTAGGATTTGCATCATGCATCAGGTTACGCCTCGTCGGGGTAAGGTGCATCGCTTGCCGCCGGCGTGAATTATTACAAAAATACAAGCGTCGACTCGAGTTGCTCATGCTAACTTTTTAGCCCGATACCCTGCGGAAATCCACAAGTCGTGCGCCCCATACCGGTCTTCGCGATCATCGCCGCCCTGGCATGCAGCTCCTGCGCGCGCGACGCCGTCAAACCGGCTCCGCCGGAACTGCCTCGGGGCTTCGAAGCATCGTCGGCCCCGGGAGCCTGGCCCAGCGCGGACTGGCTTCACGGATTCGCGAGCCAGGAACTGGATTCACTGGTCGCGCTCGCCCAGGACGACAGCGTCGACATCGTCGCGGCCGCCGCGCGGGTGAGGCAGGCCGATGCGCGGGCCCGACAGGCCGGCGCGGCGCTCCTGCCCCAGGTCGATGCCAATGGCAGCGCGACGCAATTCGCCGGAGGCGCGCACGGCGCCACGGCGCACGAGACCGACTGGTCGGCGCTGCTCTCGGCCAGCTACGAAGTCGATTTCTGGGGCAAGAATCGCGCCGCCGCCGATTCCGCAAAATCGCTTGCCAATGCCAGCCGCGCGGAGCTCGCGACGGTGCGCATCACCATATCGGCCTCGGTCGCCACCGCCTATTTTCAGGTTCTTTCGCTGCGCGAGCGCACTGCGCTCGCCCGCCAGAACCTCGACGCCGCTCTGGGGATCTTGCGGGTCACCGAGGCCCGCTTCGATGCGGGAGGCGTCGGCGCGGGGGAACTCGCGGCGCAGCGCGCCGCGGTCGCAAACTTCGAATTGACCGTCCCGCAGCTGCAGCAGCAGGAAGCCGCGGCGCGCGGCGCGCTCGCACTGCTCGTCGGCCGTGCGCCGGAGGGATTCACCGTGTCGGGAGATGGGTTGAATGCGCTCGCCGAACCGCCCCTGTCCGCCGGCGTGCCGTCGGAGCTTTTGCGGCGGCGGCCGGACCTCATCGCCGGCGAGAGCAATCTGCAGGCAGCCCATGCCGACGTGGTCGCGGCGCGCGCGGCCCTGTTCCCGTCGCTCGACTTGACGGCATCCGGGGGCGTGCAGAATCCGGCGGTTCAGGCAGCGGTCATCACCTTGGCCGGAACCGGCTGGTCCCTCACCGCGGGCGCATCGCTGGTGCAGACCATATTCGACGCAGGCCGCCGCCGCGCAGTGATCCAGGAGGCCACGGCGCGGCAGGAAGAACTGGTGGCCAATTATCGCGGTGCAATTCTCGCCGCGCTTCTAGACGTCGAGAACGCGCTCTCGGCCATCCATTACCTGGAGTTGCAGAAGCAGGCGCAGCTGCGCAACGCCGATCAGAGCGAGCGCGCCTTCCAAGGCGCGCAGTTGCGCTATCGCGAAGGCGCCGCGGAATACCTCACCGTTCTCGAAGCTCAGCGCACACTATTCGCCGCGCGCGATCAACTCAGCCAATACAAGCTCGCGCGGCTAGAGGCGCTCATCGGCCTCGGCAAGGCGCTGGGCGGCGGCTGGCAATCACAGGCACCCTCCGAAAAACCAATATGACGTCCATGCAAATCCGATTCGCGCGCCAAATGGCGGTATCGCTCACATTGAGCCTGACGCTTCTTTGCGCCTGTGGTAAATCCAAACCCGAGGCGGAGGAGGCCAAGGCTGCGCCCGACGAAAAAGCTGCCGCGGCCGACAAAGAGGATTCCGGCTCGCAGGATGTCAAGCTGACGCCCGAGGAGGCGGAGAAACTGGGGATCGCCACCACGGCGGCGGCGCCCGTGCGCTATGTTCCTTCGCGGCAGGGATTCGCCGTGGTGCAGAGTCACGATGCGATTGCCCAGGCGGTCGCCGACGTCGTCACGGCGCGGGCCGAGGAGCGCCAGAGCCAGGCAGCCCTTGCGCGCATCGCGCGCCTCGCGGGAACCGCCGGCGCCGCAAGTACCGAAGCGCACGAGAGCGCGACGCGTCAGGCGGCCGTGGATGCGGCCGCACTGCGGCTCGCGGAGTCCAAGGCGTCGGTGGTCCTCGGGCTCAAGCCGCCTTGGGCCGGCCACGACGATGACCCGATGCTCGCCGATCTGGCCGCCGGCCGCAGCAAACTCCTGCGAGTCACCTTTCCTCTCGGCGCGCTGAATGGCGCGGCTCCGGCCGGCTTAGGCGTATCGCGCCTCGACGCACCGCCGGCGGGCGAGAGATGGACGGCGCATCCCGTCTGGGACGCTCCGGCCGATATGAACATGCCCGGGCGCAGCTTCTTCGCCCTGCTTCGCCGCACCGATGCGGGGGAAGGTGAGCGGCTCCTCGTCTTGGCGGCCGGCGAGGTCTCCGCAGCGGCCGACAGCGGCGTGCTCGTGCCGGCCTCGGCCGTCGTGTTGAGCGAGGGCAAGTACTGGTGCTACGTCGTGCGGCGAGCCGGACTGTTCACGCGCGTGCCGCTCGATATCAGCCGGCCCATGGCGGAAGGGTACTTCACCAAGGATGCGGTCAAGCCCGGCGATGCCATCGTCACCTCCGCAGCGGGATTGCTGCTCGCCCGCCAAACCAATCCCAGCTCGGAAGCGGAGTAGACGATGCGGGGGCTGGTATCCCTGTGCGTACGGCACTACGGCATCGTGACGGCGCTGTCCGTGTTGGCCTTGATCCTGGGCTGCCTGGGCGCCGCTCGTGCAAGGCTGGACGTATTCCCGGAGTTCGTTCCCTCGCAAGTCGACATCCAGACCGAGGCGCCCGGCTTCGCACCGGAACAAGTGGAAGAACTCGTGACCAAGCGCATCGAGAGCGCGGTCAACGGCGCCGCCGGTTTGGCCACACTGCGTTCCGAATCGATACCGGGATTGTCCGTGGTGACCGTCACGTTCAACGACAACATCGATGTTCACGTCGCGCGCCAGGGAATTTCCGAACGGCTGTCCGAAATCGGCACCACTCTGCCGGCGGGCGTAGGCCCGCCGAAACTGTCGCCGCTGGTATCGAGCACCATGGACCTGCTAAAAATCGGACTGGTGTCCGACAAGGTGGATGCCTACGCCTTGCGCGATGCCGCCGATTGGGTCATCAAGCCGCGCTTGCTCGCCGTGCCCGGGGTCGCACATACCATCGTGTTCGGCGGCAACGTGCGGCAGATTCAGATTCAGCCCGATCCGAACAAGCTCTCCAGCTATCACGTCACCTTGCTCGACGTGGCGGACGCCGCCCGGGGAGCTCTCGCGCTGCATGGCGCGGGCTTCATCGACCTCGCCGCCCAACGGGTGTTGTTGAGGTCGCCGACCCCGACACCCGATCTCTCCGCCATCGGTGAAGCCGTCATCACCGTGCGCAACTCCGTGCCCGTGCTGGTGCGCGATGTAGCGGAGGTCAAGGAGGCCCCGGCGCTGCGATCGGGCGACGCCTTGATCATGGGCAAGCCCGGGGTGTTGCTGTCGCTCGCCAGCCAGTACGGCGCAAACACCCTGTCGGTCACCTTGGATCTCGAACGGGCCCTGGCGAATCTCACCCCCGCCTTGAAGGCGCAGGGCATTACCATATACCCCGCGCTGCATCGCCCGGCGAACTTCATCGAGCGCGCGCTCGGCGATCTCGAACATTCCCTGACCATCGCCGCGGTGTTGATCCTCGCGGTACTGTATTTGTTCTTGCGCGACGTGCGCGCCGCGCTGATTGCATTTGCCGCCATCCCCCTCTCGCTGCTCGCGGCCGTGCTCGTCCTCGACCGCCTGGGGTACACACTCAATACGATGACGCTGGGAGGCTTCGCCGTCGCCCTCGGAGTCCTGGTCGACGATGCCATCGTCGGCATCGAGAACATCATGCGGCGCATGCGCACCAATGCGTCCAGTCCAAGCCCGCTGCCGCGGCTGGATGTCATTCGCGACGCATCGCTCGAAGTGCGCGGACCGGTGATCTACGCCACCCTGGTCGTCATCGCGGTCTTTTTGCCGGAACTGTTCACCACCAGCGTCCAGGGCCATTTCGTCGGACCCTTGGGGTTGGCGTTCATATTCGCGGTGACGGCCTCGCTGATCGTGGCGATGACGGCGACCCCCGCCATGTGCGCCCTGCTGCTGCGAGACCGCGACTTGCACAAGGATTCCCGGTGGCTGACCTGGATCAAAGCGCGGCAAGTCCGCGCCGTGCAATGGGTCGATGAGCACCTGAAGCTCGTGGGCGGCACGCTGCTCGTGGCATGCGCCGCCGCCGCCGCCGCGCTGCCGTTTCTCGGCGGAACCTTCATGCCCGATTTTCGCGAAGGCCACTTCGTGATGCAGGTCGTGAGCTCCATACCCGGAACCTCGCTGCAGGAAATGCTCGAGGTGGGCGGGCGAATCTCGGCCGATGTGCTCAAGCTTCCCTACGTCTCGACCATCGAACAACAGGTGGGCCGCGCCGAGTTGGGCGAGGATACCTGGGGCCCGCACCAGACTGAATTTCACGTCGAGCTCAAAGCGGACACCGACGTCGATGAGGCCCGCGCGCAGGACGATTTGCGTGCAATCCTGACCAAGTATCCCGGCATTCAGAGCGAAGTGGTCACCTTCTTGGGCGACCGCATCAGCGAAAGCCTGACCGGCAGCACCGCGCAGATTGCCATCAAGGTATTCGGCGAGGATTTGGATACCCTGGACGGCATCGGCAATCAAATCGTGACGGCACTGAAGGCTGAACCGGGCTTGGTGGATCTGCAGTTCAAGCGCCAAAGCGGCACCCCCAGCATCGCCATCCAGTTGCAACCTCAGGCATTGGCGGCCATGGGGCTGCGGACGCAGGATGCGCTCGAGTCGATTCAATCGGCCTTTGCCGGCGAGACTCTGGGGCAGGCCTTCAACGGTACCCGCACCGTCGACACTGTGTTGCTGATGCCGGATTCGCTGCGGCATCGGCCGGAGCAGCTGGGCAAGCTCATGATCGCGGGTCCCCTGGGCGAGGTGCCGCTGTCGAGGCTGGCACTTCTCACGCCGACGGCCGATCGCTACAGCATCGAACACGACGGCGGTCAACGCCGCATCACCGTGACCTTCAATGTGAGCGGCCGAGGGCTGCAGGCGGCCGTGCTCGACGCCCAGCGGCGCATTGCCGGGGCAGTCGCGCTCCCCGCCGGCTATTTCATCGAGTTCACCGGCGCGGCCGCCGCCGAGAATCAAACGCGCGCCCAGCTCGGGCTCTACTTCGTCCTCGCGCTGGCGTTGATACTCATGGTGCTCTTCGTCGCGTTTCGATGGCGCGCCAACAGTTGGCTGGTGATGGTCAACCTTCCGTTCAGCCTGATCGGCGGTGTGCTGGCGATCGTCTGCACCGGCATCGGTATCTCGTTGGGTACGCTGGTCGGGCTGGTCACCGTCTTCGGCATCAGCGCGCGCAATGCCATCCTACAGCTCGCGCACTACGAGCATCTCGTCGACGCCGAAGGGTCTTCGTGGGACATGCAGACGGTGCTGCGCGGAGCCAATGAGCGATTGATTCCGATCCTGATGACCGCCGCCGTGACCGCCTTGGGCCTTGCACCCCTGGCATTCAGCATGTCGCATCCGGGGCAGGAGATCGAGGGGCCGATGGCCGTGACCGTACTCGGCGGCCTGGTGTCGTCGACCATTCTCAACTTGCTGGTACTTCCTGCCTTGGCTGGCCGTTTCAGCCGGCGACCGTAGGGCGCGCCACCAGACGATGCCAATACGTGTGTGTATTGACAACGCACCGTCAACGGCGAATCCTGGGTCAATGAGCAAATCGCGGCGGTCCACTTTCGCGACTGCGTCCGGGACTGCGCCCACTCGACATCGCCTCGGATCGCGCTCGCCGAACTCAATTCATTGCTATCCGACCTCACGGCAGGAGAGCTTCGCGACGCTGTCGCGACGCCCCCGCCGCCCGGATTGTCGGCTTTTCTGGCCAACTATATCGCTGCGATGGTCGAGTACGCCTGCGCACGCCGGGCAGTGGTGGTTCCCAAATGGACGCGCTCGATCACACCTCTGGCCGAGCCCGTGTTCGGCTCGGAGTTGCTGAGTCTGCGCCTCCATTTACTGACGCATTCTCCGCCGCCCTTCCGCGCCCGCAACATCTTCATCGATTCATCGTTGGGCGACCGGGTTTGAAGTCGTGGCACTGACCCAAGCCGATCTGCGCAGGGTGCCGAAGCCCGCCTGAAGTCGTTGAGCCCGCGATTCCCGCGATGCCCTGTAGTATATTCGGCGCACAAAAAGAGGGATGCCAATGGACAAAGTCACCCGGCGCTCGTTTGTCGCCACGGTTGGCGCCGCGAGCGTGGCGCCCGCCGCCGCGCTGCTGTCGCCGGCTGCGCCAGCAGCGGCCCTCGCCAATGGGCCCGCTGCACCCTCGCCCTCGCCTGCCAAGTCCACCTACCTGTTCTTCAATGCCGAGGAAGTGCTCTTCATCGAGGCCGCCTGCGAGCGTCTGATCCCTGCGGATGAGACGGGACCGGGCGCCGTCGACGCCGGTGTTTGCAACTTTCTCGACCGGCAGCTCGGCGGCGCATGGGGCGCCGGGGAGCGGCTGTACCGAAGCGGGCCTTGGGCGGCCGGAACTGCGTCCCAGGGATACCAATTGCCGTTCACGCCGGCGGAACTCTTTCATACGGCACTGCGCGCCATTCATCGGGAGTTCGAGGCGCGCGGCTCCGCCTTCCACGCCTTGCCGGGTGAGGCACAGGACGCCTATTTGAAATCTCTGGAATCCGGCGCGCACGATCTCGACGGAGTACCCTCGGCCGTGTTCTTCGAGACATTGTTGAAAACGTCCATCGAAGGATATTTCAGCGATCCGGTCTATGGCGGCAACCGCGACATGGCGGCGTGGCGGATGATCGGCTTTCCCGGCGCGTACGCCGACTACTTCGAGGCCGTCGATCGGCACGGTGTGAAATTCGAGCGCGAGCCGCTGAGTCTCGCGGAAGACGCACAGCATCACGTCCACGTACATCCCGACATTCCTGCGAATCTTTGAGGACGCCTGAGCGGTGACGCAACGTCTGAAAGAAGTGGATGCGGTCGTCATCGGGATGGGCATGGTCGGCAGCATCGTCGCCAAGGAATTGGCGGCCGCCGGGTTGCGCGTGGTGGGATTGGAGCGCGGCCAGGCGCGCTTCACGGTACCTGAGTTCCAGAGCCCCGCCATTCACGATGAATTGCGTTTCTCGGTGCGCAAGGCCTTGATGCAGGACGCCGCCCGCGAAACTCTGACCTTCCGCAACCACGGCTCGCAAACGGCGCTGCCCATCCGCCGTTTGGAATCGTTCCTTCCCGGCACCGGTCTCGGCGGCTCCATGGTGCATTGGAACGGGCAAACCTACCGTTTCCAGGCCAGCGATTTTCAGATGGCGACGCATGTTCGCGAACGCTACGGCAGGAATTTCCTGGACCCGAACCTCACCGTTCAGGATTGGGGCGTGACCTACGAAGACCTGGAGCCGCACTACGACCGTTTCGAGTATCTGCTCGGAACCAGCGGCAAAGCCGGCAACATCCGCGGCCGCATTCAGGAGGGGGGCGATCCGCATGAAGCGCCCCGGGCGCGCGATTACCCGACGCCGCCGCAGAAGGAGCTGTTCCAGGGCGCGTTGTTCCGCAAGGCAGCGAACAATTTGGGCTACCACCCCTTTCCGCAACCCTCCTCGAATTTGAGCCGTCCCTATACCAACCCCGAAGGCATAAAACTCAATGCCTGCGTGTTCTGCGGCTTCTGCGAGCGTTACGCCTGCGAGCACTACGCCAAATCGACGCCGCAGACCATCATCCTGCCGGTACTGCTCGCGAATCCTCGTTTCGAGCTGCGCACCGGCTGCCAGGTGCAGCGAATCAATCTCGATTCGACCCGCAGACAGGCGACGGGAGTGACCTACGTCGATGCGGCCGGCCGCGAATTCGAACAGCCGGCATCGCTCGTCATCACCTCCGCGTTCGCCCTCAACAACGTCCGCCTGCTGTTGTTGTCGGGCATCGGCGCCCCTTACGATCCGGCGACGGGTCAAGGCGTGGTCGGCCGCAACTATTCCTACCAGACGACGAGTTCGGTTGCAGCATTCTTCGATCAGGACGTCGTCATCAATCCCTTCATGGCCTCCGGCGCATCCGGGACCGTGATCAACGACTTCGCGGCGGACAACTTCGACCACGGCAGCCTCGGGTTCATCGGCGGAGCCTATGTCGGGGCCGTCAACAGCCACGGGCGTCCGATTGAATACCAGCCGGTCCCGCCGGGAACTCCCGCCTGGGGCAAGTCCTGGAAGCAGGCGGTGGTCAAGCACTACAACCACACGGTGAGACTCAGCATTCATGGCAGTTCGGTGAGTCAGCGCCAGAACCATCTGGACCTCGATCCCACCTATCGCGACGCGTGGGGACAACCCCTGCTGCGAATGACCTTCGACTTTCCCGAGAATGATCTCAAGATGTCCGCTCACATCACCGCCAAGGCGGCCGAGATCGGCAAAGCCATGGGTGCGCGGGAGGTGGTCGATTCCGCGCGCAAGGGGCCCTACACCGTCACTCAGTATCAGTCGACGCACAACACGGGCGGAGCGGTGATGGGCGACAATCCGCAGACCAGCGTCGTCAACCGCTACTTGCAATCCTGGGACGTACCGAATGTATTCGTCATCGGCGCCTCCGCCTTTCCGCAGAATGCTTCGTGGAACCCCACCGGCACGCTGGGCTCGCTGACTTATTGGACCATCGACGCGCTGAAGGACAAGTACCTGAAGAGCCCCGGCCGCTTGGTTTCGGCATGAATCGCCCCTGGCGCTCGCGCGCCGGCCTCATGATCGGCACGTGGTTGATGGCCTCGGTGCCGGCTGCCCGTGCGGCGAACCCGGCCGCTCCGCCCTGCGAGGCCTGTCACGGCGCGCATGGCGAGGGTATGGCGGCGGCGCATGTGCCGCGTCTCGCAGGACAGTCCGCCGAGTACTTGCAGAAACAGTTGGACGACTATGCCGCCGGCACGCGCGACAATCCCATCATGGCCAACTTCGCAAAAGCCTTGAGCAAGCAGCAGCGCGCCCGATTCGCCGCGCGCTACGCATCCATGCCGGCTCCCGTCATTTCGATGCCGGTATCCGTCGGCACCGTGGGCTTGGCGCGCGGCCATCAGCTCGCGTACCAGGGAGATGAAACCAAGCGCGTCGCCGCGTGCAATGCCTGCCATGGGCCGGACGGCATGGGGGTCGCGTATGCCGCTCCCTACCTGGCCGGACAATCCGCGGAGTACCTCGCGAGCGCCCTCAACGCTTTCCGGCAGGGCACGCGCAAGAACGATGCCGGCGAACTGATGCGCTCGGTGGCCGAGCGTCTGGATGATGCGGATGTGGCCGCGGTCGCCGGTTATTTTGCCAGCCTGACGTCCGCATCCCGTCAAGGGTCAACCCCGCCCTGAACCAAGCGCACCGGGATTTTCAGGTGCTTCTCCAAGTATTGGTATGATGCTGCCCCACCCGCGGATTCGGCCGGGTGCGAAGGGAGAAAATTCGGGATGCAATTGCGCACGAGAATCGACGGCGGCGGCACGCAGGCGCTCGACCGATGGGGTGTCGACAGCGAGTACGGCACATTGCGCGACGTCCTGGTCGGCCCTATCGATTATTTCACCTGGCAGCCGGGCAACGCCGTATGCCAGCGCGCCGAACGGATCGGCTTGCAGTTCGATTTCGCGGTGGCGCGGCGTCAATACGCCGAGATGGTCGATGTATACCGGCAAGCGGGGGTGACGGTGCACTTTCTGGCGCCGGAGGCTTCGCTGCCCTATCAGATCTTCGCACGCGACAGCAGCGTCATGACTCCCTGGGGCGCGGTGATCATGCAGCTGCAGAAAGCCTATCGCCGCGGCGAATATGCGGCCTGCCTCGAGTTCTATCTCGGCGCCGGCATCCCGATCTATGACTTGATCACCGCGGGCAATGTCGAGGGCGGCGACTTCATGGTTCTCAAGCCCGGGGTCGCCGCCTGCGGTTACTCGGGCGAGCGCTCCGTCGAGCCGGCGGTGCGGCAGCTGCAAGGCTGGTTCGAGGCGGAAGGATGGGAATTCCATACCTATGCCTTCGATTCGCACTTTCTGCATCTGGACGTACAGATGGGCATGCTTGCCGAAGGCCTGGCGGTGGTTTGCGTCGAAGCGGTTGAGCCCGAACTCGTGGAGTGGCTGCGCTCGAAGGGCATCCGCGTCATCCCCATTTCCTATGGCGATGCCATGCAAATGGGCACCAATGTGGTGGCGCTGGGACAGGGGCGCGTGCTGGTGCCTGCCTCCAGCAAGAATCTCGTGGCCGCGTGCCGCGCCGAAGGCCTCACCGTTTACGATCCCGATGTGTCGATGATCGGCAATGGCGGCGGCGCGGTGCACTGTATGTGTCAAGCGTTGAGGAGGGATCGTGTCCGAGCCTCCTGATATCTCGCGCCGCGCATTCGTGTTGGGCACGACGGCAACCGTCGCCATGTCGGCGGCCGGGGCCAGCGTCGACGACAGCGGCGAGCTTTGCGATCTTTCCGCCGCCGCCGCGGTCGCCCACATGTCGCAGGGCTCGCTCACCGCCGAGCGTTATGCGCAGGCGCTGCTCGCGCGATGTCAGTCCTCGCGCGCGCTCAACGCATTCATTGCTCTGGATCCTGCGCGAGTTCTCGAGGATGCCCGGGGCCGCGACCGCGAGCGCCTCGCCGGCGTGAAGCCCGGGCCTCTGTTCGGACTTCCCATCCCGGTGAAGGACAGCGTCAATACGCGCGACTACCCGACGACCGGCGGCACGCCGGCGCTGCGCCATTTCCGGCCCGCGGAGGATGCGCCCGTGGTGGCCGCTCTGCGCGAGGCGGGCGCCCTGGTGCTCGGCAAGACCAATCTGCACGAACTATCCTTTGGGTGGACCAGCAACAACCTGGCGTTCGGCGCCGTGCACAATCCCTACGATCTGGCGCGCATACCCGGCGGCAGCAGCGGCGGCACCGCCGCTGCGATTGCGGCTCATCTCGCCCCCCTCGGCATCGCCGAAGACACGGAAGGGTCCATCCGCGTGCCCGCGGCATTCTGCGGCATTGCCGGATTTCGCCCGACCACCGGGCGATACTCCACCCGTGGCTGCGTGCCCATCTCCCCGCTCTTCGATCAGATCGGACCGCATGCGCGCAGCGTGGCCGATCTTGCCTTGTTCGATTCGGTGGTGGCCCAAGACTGGCAAAAGCTGCACGCCGCGCCGCTCCGTGGCGTGCGCTTCGGCGTCGTCCGCGACTACTGGTTCACCGATCTTGCTCCGGAGGTCGAGCGCCTGACCACGCTCGCGCTGGCGAAACTCAAGGAGGCCGGCGCAGAAATCGTGGAAACTCAGTTGCCGGGACTGGCGGCGCTCATTGAGCTCACCACCGATCCCGTCCAGAATCACGATGTTCGAATCGCGCTCCCTCGTTATCTCAAAGAGTACGGGGCAGGCGTCGACTTCGACGCTCTGGTCGCGCAGGCCAGTCCCGACATTCAAGGCGTGTTCCGCAGCGACGTGCTGCCCGGGGGCGCCAATTTCGTCACCGAGACGGCCTACGTCGAGGCGCGCGATCGCTACCTGCCGGCCCTGCGCGATCTGTACCGCGAATACTTTGCCCGGACGCACGTGGCCGCGATGATATTTCCGACCACTCTCGTCCCCGCGCCGCGCATCGGCGAGGAAGTCACCATCGAAGTTCGCGGCCGTCCCCTGCCCTTCGAGACGGCCGTCGCACGCAATATCGCGCCCGGCAGCACCGCGGGCCTGCCCGGGCTGGTTCTGCCCGTGGGACTCACCCATGCAGGACTTCCGGTGTCCATCGAGTTGGACGCGCCGACCGGATCCGATCGCGCACTGCTGGCGTTGGGTCTCTCGGTGGAACGCGTGCTCGGGCCGCTGCCCCCACCGCCGCGCCTATAGCGCGGCGACGAAGCGCAGCCCCAAGGCGACGAGCGCGAGCGCCGCGACGCTCAAGGACCAGATCGCGGCCATCCACAGCAGCCGTTTGTACAGTGGGCCCGGAGGAGCGGCGCTCAATGGTATCCCTCGCTCGCTACCTTGCCCCGAAATACCCAGTAGGCCCAAGCCGTGTACGCAAGAATCAACGGCAGGAGCACGCTCGCGCCCACCAGCATGAAAACCTGGCTGCTCCTCGGCGCGGCCGCATTCCAGATCGACAGCCGGCCCGGGATGAGGTCGGGCCACATGGAAATGACGAGACCGAGCAGCGACAGCCCGAACAGGCTCAATGTCAGGGCAAACGGCGCCCCATCGGGGCCCTTGGCGATGTGCCGACGGAGCAGTATTCCGATCGCCGCCACGACGATGGGCATCACGGCCAATGCGACGATGCCGGGCCAGGTAAACCAGGTCTCGTAGTACTGCCGTTGAAGAAAGGGCGTGTAGATGCTGACCGCGGCGATGGCCGCCAGTAATCCTCCGGACAGGGCCCGGGCGTATCGGCGAGCCTCGGCCTGCAGCGTTCCCGATGTCTTCCAGATCAGCCAGCAGGCACCCAGCAGGGCGTATCCGACCACGAGGCTCGCACCGGTGAGGGCGCTGAACGGAGTGATCCAATCCCAGTATCCGCCGGCGTAGCTGCGCCCGCTGATTTCGATCCCCTGCAGCAGCGCGCCCAGGGTCACTCCCTGCGCAAAGGTTGCCAGGATCGATCCTGCGCAGAATCCCGCGTCCCAGCGGGCGCGGTGGCTCGGGTCGCGCCAACGAAACTCGAAGGCCACGCCGCGAAACACGAGACCCAACAGCATGGCGATCATCGGCGCGTACAGCGCGGGGAGAATGACGGCGTAGGCCAGGGGAAATGCGGCCATCAATCCGCCGCCGCCCATCACCAGCCAGGTTTCATTGCCGTCCCACACCGGCGCGATGCTATTCATGGCCGTGTCCCGTTCCGCGCCCACCCGAAACCTCGTGAACAGGATGCCTATTCCCAAATCGAAGCCGTCCATCACCACGTACATGACGACGGCGAATCCGATGATTCCGGCCCAGACGACGGTCAGATCGAGGTGCATCACGGGTCCTCCCCCGCGTTCAATCCGGCGGCCGGCGTAATACCGGCGGTGCGGGTCGGCGCTGCCTCCAACACGGTCTCGTGCGCGCTCGGCGGCTTCGCCATCAGCTTGACGATGTACACCACACCGGAAACGAAGGTCCCGAAGTAGACCACCGCGAATGCCGCCAGCGAACCCGTCACCGCCGGACTCGCGATCGGCGACACGGAATCCGCGGTGCGCAGCAGATGGTAGACCGTGAACGGTTGCCGGCCCACCTCGGTGGTCACCCAGCCGGCGATCACCGCGACGAATCCCGCAGGGCCCATCGTCACCGCGAGCCGATGCAGCAGGGGCCAGTCGTATAATTTTCCGCGCACTCGCGCCGCCAAGCTCCACACCCCAAGTCCAAGGATGGCCATACCTAACGCCACCATCACCCGAAACGACCAGAAAATGATGGCCACCGGAGGCCAATCCCGGCGCGGGATGGTGTCGAGGCCCGCGAGCGGCGCATTGATATCGTGCGCGAGAATCAAGGACGAGAGCTTCGGGATCTCCACGCTGTAGTCCATCCGCCGATTCTCCTCATCGGGAATCCCGAGCAGGACCAGCGGCGCACCGGCCGGGTAGGAATCGAAATGCCCTTCCATCGCCATGACCTTGGCCGGCTCATATTCCTGAGTGTTGAGACCCTGAGTGTCGCCGGCCAGAATTTGGATGGGCGCGACGATGGCGGCCATCCACATCGCCATCGAAAACATGGTGCGGGCACCGGCATTGCTCCGGTCCCGCAGCAAATGCCACGCGCCGACGCCGCCCACGGCGAGCGAGGTCGTGAGATAGGCGGCGATGACGGTATGCACGAAGCGGTAGGGAAAGCTCGGGTTGAATACGATCGGAAGCCAGGAGCCCTTCGGTACGAACTGCCCGGTCGCGCTCATCGTCCAACCGGCCGGCGTGTGCATCCAGCTATTGGCGGCCAATATCCAGGTCGCCGACAAGAGCGTGCCGACCGCGACCATGCAGGTCGCGAGGAAGTGCAGCCTCGGCCCCACCTTGTTGATGCCGAACAGCATGACGCCGAGAAATCCGGCCTCGAGAAAGAACGCCGACAGCACTTCGTAGGCCATGAGCGGCCCCACGATCGGGCCCGCTTTGTCCGAGAATACGGCCCAGTTCGTGCCGAACTGATAGGACATGACGATCCCGGAGACGACTCCCATCGCGAACACGATGGAAAATATCTTGATCCAGTATCGATACAGGTTCTCGTAGACCGGCTTGGCCGTCTTCAGCCACAGCGCTTCCAGCACGGCGAGGTAGCTCGCGAGGCCGATCGTGAACGCCGGAAAGATGAAATGAAAAGACACCGTGAACGCGAACTGCGCACGTGCGAGATTGAGTGCGGTGACCGTGCCCGTCATGTTACGTTTAGTTTACTCCCAGAGGGCCGCAGAAAGATGTCCAACCGCATCGCCGTAATCCTCCCGCTCCTGGCGGCAGCGGCCGCCGCGTGCGCTCTCTCACCCGCGCGCGCGGCCTCCCCGCCGGCCTTGGAATCGACCGCCGGCATGGTCGTGACGGCGCAGCACCTGGCTTCCGACGTCGGTGCCGAGGTTTTGCGCCGGGGTGGAAATGCCGTGGACGCGGCCGTTGCCGTGGGCTACGCCCTCGCCGTGACGCATCCCTGCTGCGGGAATCTCGGCGGGGGCGGTTTCATGATCATTCATCTGGCCGACGGCAGAAATACCTTCATCAACTTTCGCGAGAAGGCGCCGCTCGCCGCCCGCGCCGACATGTTTCTCGATGCGCGGGGCAACCCCGTGGGCGAGAAAAGCCTGGATGGCCATCTTGCGGTAGGCGTGCCCGGAACCGTGCTGGGGCTCGACACCGCGCTGCGCGAATACGGCACTCTGCCGCTGCCGACCCTGATGGCGGCGTCGATTCGTCTCGCGCAGGACGGATTCATCTTGACGCGCGGCGACGTCGACGTGCTCGATGAGGGGGCGGCAAAGTTTCGCGAACAGCCGAACGTCGCCTCTATATTCTTGAATCAGGGGAGACCCTTCAACCCCGGCGAGCGCCTGGTCCAGAAGAACTTGGCGGCGACGCTGCAGGCCATCAGCGAAGCCGGTCCGAAAGTTTTCTACCACGGACCGATCGCCGACGCCGTGTCCGCGGCTTCCCGCGCCCATGGCGGCTTGCTGACCCGCGAAGACTTCGCCGCCTACACCGTCACCGAATCCGCGCCGATCTCCTGCGCGTACCGGGGCTACACCGTGCTGTCGGCACCGCCGCCGAGCTCGGGCGGGGTCACTCTATGCGAGATGCTGCAGGTACTGCAGGCCTATCCCTTGAAGGCGCTCGGCTTTCATTCCAGCGAGTCGCTGCATCTCATGACCGAGGCGATGCGCCATGCCTACCGCGACCGCAATACCTACCTGGGCGACCCCGCCTTCGTCGACAATCCGATTGCGCGGCTTCTGTCGGTACACCATGCCGAGGAGATTCGGGCGCAAATTCAGCCGCATCGAGCCACCCCGTCCGCCGCCCTTAGGCCTGAGGCGGCCGAGGAGAAGGCCACCACCACACACTATTCCATCGTCGACGGCAAGGGCAATGCCGTATCCGCCACGTACACCATCAACGACGACTTCGGAGCGAAGGTCATCGCCGGCGATACCGGATTTTTCTTGAACGACGAGATGGACGACTTCACCGCCAAGCCCGGCAGCGCGAATTTATTCGGCCTGGTGCAGGGCAAGGCGAATGCGATTGCGCCGGGCAAGCGGCCCTTGAGTTCCATGACGCCGACCATGGTGCTCAAGGACGGCAAACCGCTCTTGGTGGTGGGATCTCCCGGCGGCGCGCGCATCATCACGACGGTGTTGGAAATCATCCTGAACGTCATCGACCATGGAATGACCGTGCAGGAAGCCGTGGATGCGCCCCGAGTACATCATCAGTGGTTGCCCGATACTCTGGCCGGCGAGCCCTTCGCGTTCTCGGCGGACACGGCGTTGGCCCTGACCCGCATGGGCTATCACATCGATGCGCTGGAACCCTGGGGGACGGGCAATGCCGCCGAAATCATCGGCATCGCGCCTGGGGATGCAACCGAAGCCAAAGCCTTGGGATTTCCCCGCCCCGGAACCTTCTACGGCGCCAGCGACTCGCGGGCCCCCGCGGGGTCGGCGGCGGCGCCTTAGGCGCGGGCGAATTAGGCGCGGCGGCTTACCCGCGGCGACCTCGCCGCAACGCGCATCCCCGCTCAAGGTTCCTTCGTGGCATAGAAGGCCGATGCCGCCGTGGTCTTCAGGAATTGCGCGGCGGCCGCCGGAACCGATTGCGAAGGTTCTACGGCGGGATCCGGGCGCAACGGCACGCGCCCTCGGAAGGCCGTCCACACCGCCGTCGGCGCCTCACCGAAGCTGCGCGTCGGGTCCTGCGTCTTGCGCACGTCCATCCACAGGCTCCCCTCGAGCAAATCGTAGCTCAGCAAATCGAACGTCGTTTCGACGGCCTGCCTCGCCCGCTGCAGCTTGATGCGCGTCTGTGCCTGTAGATCCTCGACCGTGCCGACGATGGCGCTGCCGAAGGGTGCGATGGGATTCATCAAGCTTTGGATTTCCTGCTGCAAGTCCACGGGCGCAAAACCGTAGAATCCCCCGGCCGCCCCGGGCAGCACGTCCGAGGCCGCAACACCGGTGAAGAAGGGATTGCGGAATCGCTCGATGCGCAGCATCACTGCGACGTCCATGTTGCCGAGCGCGATCAAGAAGCTCTCCACGCGATTGGCCATGGGGTACGGATCCCAATTGGCGTTTGACACGATGTAGCCATGCTGACCGTGGCTGTGCGGACCTCCCTTGACGAAGAAGCGCATCATTTGCGGGGTCGCGAGTTCCCATGAATCCTCGGGACCCAAGCCCACGTTGACGGCCGGATTGTGATCGGACGAATTGATCTGGAACACCACGGCGTCGCGCAGCGCCGCCCACTCCTCCCAGGTCGACGCCTGGCGAATCGACGAAGCCCGCAGGCTCTCGGGATCCTGGATGATGCGTTTGGCGTCTTTCTCGAAGATATAGCTGCCTTTGATCATGTCGAGGGTGCGGGCGGCATGCCAGTTCAACCATTTCTCGGGCCGGTCGCGCTGCACGACCAGGCTCAAGGGGGTGACGCTGCTGTTCATGCCGTTCAGGTCGATCGCGTAGATCAAATCCGCCCATTCGAGCGCGTCCCGGGCATCGTGGACCAGAAGCGCCGCCTGTCCCGTGGCGTAGGCATTGCTGCTGGTGAGCGCGTTGTCGTCCGCGGCAAAGGGTTGCAGTGGAGCCAGGGCCGCCTTCTTCAGCGCCTGATCCGCCTTCATGCGTGCGCCCTGAAAATACGCCTCGCCGGCACCCACCATGGCGGCCGCGACATTGCCCAGCTGCGCGAGATCTCCCTCGCCCAGGGTGCCGCGGGACTGAACGACGGGCGTGATGCGCTTGTTGAGCAGATCCAGCAGCATCTGCGACAGCTGCGGACTCGGCGCGTTGTAGACCATGGCGTTTGCGCGCACCACCATCATTGCGCGCACGATCTCCTCATTGACGATTTCCGGTCCCGTGCCCCAGTCCGCACCGGCGTGAAATCTGGCGGCCTGATTCTTTTCGATGAGTGCGCGATTCGTCGGCGACAGAGGATCGCCCTCGAACATCACCGTTTCACGCTGGTCCCCGGCGCCGCGGTTGAACCAGTAAACGGGTATGCCCTCGGCGGACGCTTCCAGCAGCAAACCGTAATTGTCGGCCTCGCGCTGCCGGGCCTCCTTGCTCAATTCCACCTTGGCGCCATGGCGCGCCACCATGACCACCTGGTCGACGGTCAGATCGCGGCCATCGAGCGTCACCGTCCGGTCGCTCATGCTGGGAGTGATGGGCACGTAGTAGGGAGCGGCCCGGGCAGCAATTGCCGCACCCAGGAGGACGGCGCCCGCGAGCGCGGAAAATGAGAGCCGGAGGCTCCGGGAGTTTCGGTCAGTCATGAAGCACCTACGAGTTGCAAAGGTCACGGGGGTTTGGTCTCGGCCGGCGCCGCAGCGGCCTCGGATTGGGGACTATCGGGCTTCGGCGCTGTCTCCCGATGATACGGCAGCCAGGCATAAATCTCCGGCGAGGTCTGCGGATACGCCAGAAATTCCTCGCGCGATTCCACGATGCGCTCGGACTTGCGGCGCGACAGCCGCCATCCGGCGAACATGGTGAAAGCGCAGGTGAGCGCGATGACATAGACAAAGAACGCGCTCGGGCTCACGAGCTGGATGGCGAAGGTGCCGACGGTCGGTCCAATGGTCGAGCCCAAAGCCCAGACGAACAGCAAGGTCGAGGACAGCGCGACATAGTCGGTGGCCACGGCGCGATCGTTGGCGTGAGCCACCCCCACCGCGTACAAGCTTTCCGCAAGGCCGCCGAAAATCCCGAACAGCAGAGCCAGCAAGGCGAATGGCATTTGACGGTCGGCCCAGACCAGCGGAGCCGCCACGCAGAGGATGCCGAGGCCGAGAGCGATCAGCGCATGCAGCCGGTCCACTTTGTCGGAAAAGTAGCCGATCGGCCATTGCAGAAACAGTCCGCCCAGGGAGACACAGGCCATCAACAGCACGATATGCCGTTGATCGAAGCCGATGCGTGCGCTGAACAGAGGTCCGACGGTGGTGAAAGCGGTCAGAATGAGCCCATTCAAGAGACAGGCCGTGACGCTCACCGGCGAGGTGCGCAGCGCCTTGAGAATCTCCAACGTCACCTTGCGCGGCAGAACGGGCGCACGCACGTCGATGGCAACCATGGGCACCAGAGCAAGAGTCGTTGAAATTCCGGCTATGATCAACAGCGCCGGACCCCTGACATCGAGCGACTGGCTGAATAGCTGGCCGATGCCGAAGAACAGGCCGTAGACCAGCACGTAGATCGTGAGCACACGCCCGCGCTGTTCGTTCGGCGCCAATGCATTCAGCCAACTCTCCACGATGATGGCAAGCCCCGCTGCGTTGATCCCGATCAAGAACCGCAGCAGTGCGAGGGCCGGCACATTGTCCGCAAAATAAAGGCCGAGGATGGCCACCGACTTCAATCCCGCAAAAGTGGCGTAGGCGCGCTCGAGACCCACCGGCGCGATCAACTTATGGGCGTACAGACACCCTGCGAGAAACCCCAAGGCTTCGGCGGTCGCGATCAATCCGATCACCCCGTCCGACAGGCCCAAGGCGGAGAATCGCAGCGGCAGCAGCGTTCCCAAGAAGCCCGAACCGATCATGATCAGCGCCGTGCTGATGAGCGGCGGCGCCACTCGCCAGGGAATGGCGGTCGCGGGGCGGAGCAGCGGCTCGGACTGAAGGCGCATGGCGCGCGTATTCTGCCAGCTTTCCCGCGGACGCAAGGACCGTTAGTCTTGTCGGATGACCATCCACGCCCTGTTTCCGACTCTCGTGTATACGGCCCCTTTGCAAAGAAACGGCGCGGCCGCCTTCAATCGGCAGTTGCTCGAGGAGTGCCGGCAATTGCGCCTCGACGATGCAGCCGGACGGCGCTGGTCCGCCGAGAACTATCCGGGCGGCTACACCTCCTACGGATCCGTGCATTGGCTGCAGCGCATTTCACCGACCTTCAAGGCCTTGGAGAAGAAGCTCGCGCGGCATGTCAGCGCCTTCGCCGACGCCGTTGAATGGGATCTGACGGGGCGCGAATTGAAGATGACCGATTGCTGGGTCAACATCATGCCCAAACACGTGGTCCATAGCCTGCATCTGCATCCCTTGTCGACGGTGAGCGGCACCTACTACGTGCAGGTTCCCGCGGGAACTCCCGGAATCAAGTTCGAGGATCCGCGGCTCGATCGATTCATGGCGGCGCCGCCGCGCGTGCCGACGGCGAAGCGCGAGAGCCGGCCGTGGGGCACATTCGCGGCCGGGGCAGGCCGGCTCGTGCTGTTCGAGAGCTGGCTGCGGCACGAAGTTGTGCCGAACCGCATCGATGCCGAGCGCGTCAGCATCAGTTTCAACTACAGCTGGTTCTGAGAGTAGACTGGCGCGCAATGACCACCCCAACCTCCGACGCCACCATGGCGGTTTTCCTCGACCTGGAGAACATCGCTCTGGGCGCGCGCGATGCCAAGTACCCGAGCTTCGACATCGAGAAGGTGCTCGAGCGCCTGCTGCTCAAGGGCCACATCGTCGTCAAGAAGGCCTACTGCGATTTCGATCGATATAAGGACTTCAAGCGCGGCCTGCACGAGGCCGCGTTCGAGCTCATCGAAATCCCGCACGTGCGCCAGTCCGGCAAGAACTCCGCGGACATCCGCATGGTCGTCGATGCGCTCGACCTCTGCTACACCAAGGGGCACGTCGATACCTTCGTGATCCTGAGCGGGGATTCGGATTTCTCGCCGCTGGTCAGCAAACTGCGCGAGAACGCCAAAACCGTGATCGGCGTCGGCGTCAAGAATTCGACCTCGGATCTCTTCATCAACAATTGCGACGAATTCATCTACTACGACGACCTGGTGCGCAAGGAACCGTCCAAGGCGCGACGCCGTGCCGCCGCACCGGTGCGCGCTCCCGCCGCGTCGGCCGCCTCGGCCGCTTCGGCCGAGACCGTCTCTCCGGAAACCGCGGCGCCAAAGGGCTCGGATCCGGGCGATGCGTTCGTCAAAGTCGTCGAAACTTTGGAAGCGCTGATCGAAGAGCGCGGTGAAGGCGAATCCATCTGGGGATCGATGATCAAGCAGGCGATCAAGCGCCGGCATCCCGGATTCAACGAGCGCTTCTACGGCTTCAGGTCGTTCAACGATCTGCTCGCCGATGCGGAGAAGCGCGGACTTCTGACTCTACGCTCCGACGAGAAATCCGGGGGATACCTCGTGAGGGTGTCGGATAGAGCCGCACCGCGGGCAGGTTGAATTCCGGTTCCCTACTCCTTTGCCCGAGCCTTCTTCGAAGTCCCTCGCGAGCGCGTGCCTGACTTAGTCTGACGTCGCGGATGGATCGTCTCGTGTCGCGCGCACAGCGCGACGAACCGCGTGATGCGCTCGGCGCGCGTCTCCGGCTTCTTCGCTGTCTGCACGCGGTAAAGGATTGCATAGCGGTTCGCAGCGTCGAGCGCCTCGAAGAAGGTTCTCGCACGAGCGTTGCGCGCGAATGCGGCAACGAGGTCCTCGGGTACACTCGATGAACGTGCTCCATCGTAGGCGCGTTCCCACCGCCCGTCACGCTTCGCGCGCTCCATTTCAGCTAGACCCGGCGCCTCCATGGTCCCGGCGGCGATCAGTGTCTCCGCCACCCCCAGGCGAGCGCACCATCGAGCGCCTCTGCGTACGTGAGCGACGTCGAGCCCGACTGTTTCTTCGCGATCTTTAGCCACAACCCGCGCAGGCTGAGCGGGCGAGTTCTGGTGCGGACTACCTCACACGGACCCGCACTGGGAATGCAGGAACAGGACAAATCGCTTCACCGCGACTACAGGCTCAGCTCACGCTGTACCACGTGCCTTTGCCCTTCCCGTGCTGAAGCAAGTAGCCACTTTTGATTAAAATCGCCAGATGATTCTTGACCGTTCCGCGCGGCGCACCCGTTACGCGGAGAACGTCTTCTACTTTAATTTGACCTCGGTCCTTGGCAAGCTCGAAGATTCGAAGAGAAAGTTCGGGTAGTTGGCCGAGAATCTTCTTTTCGCGATCGACCTTGATTTCTAGCCGCTGTTTTTGCTTCTGGAGGGCACGCAGAAAGAACAAGACCCATGGCTGCCAATCCGGCTTGCGAGTTCGCGTCGTCAGTTGCGTGCGTCGAAGAGCCAGATAGTAGGCATCTTTACTTTGTTCAAATGCGCTCTCGAGCGAGCTGTAAGGGACATAGGCATACCCCGCCCTGAGGAGAAGCAGCGTGGTGAGCACACGCGAAAGTCTGCCATTGCCATCTTGAAATGGATGAATTTGCAAGAGAAGCACAATGAAAACCGCGATTGCTACCCGAAATCTGCCATAAATGCAGCCATATCCAGCCATATAAATCTTTGTAAGTTGAGGTCGACGCTCGGCACGGAATCCACGGCCTCGCTGTCCCCGACCAACTACCCAACCGGGGGCATTGACCGATTCGGGACGCTTAGTTCGCAGCCTTGCTTTCGTAAGAGGCGGCCAACGCGAGGAACATGTAATTGGTTTCGCCGCCCCCCATGACGTACTCGCTCTGCTGCCAGAAGTACGGCCAAACCTTGAGCTCGGGTAGGTCGGGTCTGATCAGCGCCGTGCCGGAAATGACTCCGCCCGGTATGTAGCTCCAGTCCGCCCGGTTCCCGCCGTAGGCCACGGTCGCTGATCGGGCGCCCACGCCTGAGGCGAACGCCTCGGTGTTCTCGCCCGGGTGCACTCCCAGCACGAAGTTCAATGCTTCCATCTGCAGGGCCTTCGAGGTGTACTGCGGCCAGGCCTTGCGAAAGAAATACTGCCGCACGCCGAATTCCTGGATGTCCCAACCCGCGCCCCAGATATAGGGCTTGTACGGCACGCCGTAGGGCGTCTTCGTCGCCTCCTCGGTGAGCCTGAGCTGATACGCCTGCACCGCGGCAGCCACGTCCCGGATGAAGGCCGGGTCATTGATCAAGGGCATGACGTTGGCGAGGTTGGCGCCGGTCTGGTCGATGTGCGCGACGATCTGCGGCTTGAGCGCCACGAGCATCTCCAGGAGCTTGGGATCGTGCGTGGTCTGGGCGAGTTCGCACAGCGCGAAAACCTTGGATTTCAGACTGCTCGCGCGGTCGACGGCGTGGGTATAGAGATCCTGCGCGGCGGCGAGGGCGTCGGCCGACATCTGCGGGTTTTCCGCTTTCAGCACCCGCGATGCCGCGGCCAATTGCGCGGCGGTGTCCAGTTCGCGATCGGGATTGTCCTCGGTGAATACCCAGCGGTCATCCGGCAGACTCGAGGTCGTGGACGTCCTCTCGCCGGCCTTGAGCTTGGGGTCGTAGAGCAGTCCGTCCGACACCGTGGAAATGTCGCCCAGCAGCGTGTATTGCTGCAAGGTCGGCGCGATGATGCCGCGATAGGTGCGGCCCATCGCCTTGTAGCCGCCGAGGACGCTGAGCAAGCCGTGCTCGATCTGCTGAATCGCGTCGTTCTTGCCGTCGGGCTTGTGAATCTGCGTCAGTTTCTTTTCTTCGTCGATGGTCGTGGCATCGTAGTTGAGGCCGAATTCCTCGATCATCTTCGACAACAGCCATACGGTTCCCATCTGCGATTCGACTCGAAGATCGTAGTCGCCGGCGTCATGCCAGCCGCCGCTATCGAGCCCCGGAACGTGTTCGCCCGGCTTGAATTTGGTGAGGGTGGAAGGGCCCTGCAGGTAGCCGTCGAAATGGTTGTAGTTGATCGGCGCCATGCGTGCGTCGTCCTGGTGGTCGAGGCCATGCCAGGTGCGGTAGTTTTCGACGACCTTCATATGCGACATCTGAACAGGGAGAAAGTATTCCAGCGTCGGTTGCCACACATACCGATCGTACACATCCGCCGCGATCTTGAAGGGATGGCTGATTTCACCGCGGTAGCCGAGCACGTACATGCCTTCCGCCGTCACGCCGGAAAGGTCGGCGCTCAAATAACGGTAGCGAAGGAATTCACCCCAGAGCCGGGGCGTGAACCGCGCCGTCTCCATCGGGCCGCGCGCAGTAAGTTTGTACAGCACCAGCGGATCCGTCCGCGTATCGCGCTTGTCCGTTTCGACCAGGACGGTTTTGGTTTCCTTCGGCAGATAGCCGACCTGCGACACCTGAACCACCGGTGAGTAGCGCCAGTTCGGATCGACATTCGGGGTAACGATCCAGGTCACGGCATCGGACGTCGCTCCCGGCCTCGTCGCCTCGCGCACGATGTACCAGGCGTTGTTCAAATTGCCGCGGCCGTCGATCAATTCCAGCGTGCCGGTTTTGCTCTCGATGGTCATCCGCTGCAAGCCGTTCTCGGGAGCCACAGTCAGTGTCTTGCCTCGGGCCATCGGCGCCGCAATGGTCTGGCCGTGGTCGCCGCTCATCGGACCGTCCGCCTGACGCGGAAAGAGTCCCGCGGACTCCTTCTCATCCGCCGTGTCCATCAGCCATGTTTTGCCGAACAAATCCCCGGGGAACAGCTCGAAATTGAAGCCCACCCTGCCTTCCCAATCGCGCGGCAATGGACGGTCGAGATCGACTGAAATCTTGAATGCATCGCCGTCTCCGACCGGGGTGACGCGAATCCGATAGGTGAAGTTCAGGTCGGGGTATTCGATGGGATTGAAGCCCTTTCGGTTCTTGGTCGGGTCGGGGTAGGAAAGCGTCTGCGTCACGGTGCGAGCGGCCGCGTCCACGGTCTGCGCGCCGCCGGCCGGCATGGGGGACCACTGGCCCGGCGAAGGCTCGAGCCGCAGATCGCCATTGGCCGCCACGCGCACGCCGTGCTGAATCACGGTGACCCCGGTCTGATGGCCGTCGGGATAGATGTCGGAAAAAACCGTGACATTGAGTCCCGGCGCTTCGAAATAGCCCTGGGCGTTGAGTTTCAACTGCGGGTCGGCGGCGGCGCCCGCCGACGCAATCAGCGCTCCAAAGGACAGCGCACCCACCCTATTCAAAACCGTTTTCATTGCTTGCATCTCCAACCTTGCGGCGACTGGTAACGCTACCACAATAAGAACCTGCTTGATTTCCATCCCCGGAATCCTAAAGTCACACATTAAAATTTCGGGGTTCCCCGGCGGACCCCTCCACTGCCTCTGCCCTTGAAGTCGGCCCCTGTCGACCACATTCACATAGACCATGAATAGCCACCGCAGAAAGTCCTGGATGTGGGCCGAAGCCTGTGCCCTGCTCGACGAGGCCGAGCGCAAGCACCGGCGTTTCTTCGAGCTGTTGGCCGTGCCTGCCGCCCGCCCCGTGTGGGAGCCCCCGGCAGACATCTTTGTCGACGGATCCGACCTCGAGGTCGTGCTGGCGCTTCCGGGCGCGCAGGAAGAACAAGTGAGCGTGCAATTGACCCCCACCGGCCTGCAGATTGAAACCTCGGTGTCGCCGATCTCGCGCAGCGCCCGCATGAAGGTGGTCCGCCTGGAAATTCCCTATGGCCTGATGCGCCGCCGCATCGATCTGCCGCCCGGGCGCTACGCGCTGATCGAGCGCCGACTCGACCGCGGCTGCCTGTATCTGCGACTCGCGAGGGAGGCGGCATGAACGCCGAAGACGTACTCATCATATTGCCCGTCAGCAACGCGGTGTTGTTCCCGGGCGTGGTGCTACCCATCGCCATCTCAGGCAATGCGGCATTGGCGGCTGCACAGGAAGCGGTCCGCACCCAGCGCCGCGTGGGTCTATTGCTGCAGACGGACTCGGGCGCCGCAGCGGCAGGCTCCGAAGCCATGGCGACCAACGCGCCCGCTGCCGAGACACTCCATCGGGTGGGCACGGCTGCCAGTATCGTGCGCTTCATCACCGCGCCCGACGGCAACCATCATCTGATCGCGCAGGGAGAAGAGCGGTTCACGGTGCTGGACTACGTCAGCCGCGAGCCCTTCCTGGTGGCGCGAATCGAGATCCACAAAGAGCCCGCCGTATTGGACCGCGAGGTCGAAGCTCGGGGTCTCAGTCTGCGTGAACGGGCGCTCGAGGCCGTGCAGCTCTTGCCGCAGGCCCCGGGGGAACTCGTCAACGCCGTTCGCAGCATCGAATCGATTCCCATGCTCGCCGACATGGTGACCAGCTTCATGGACCTGAAGGCCGTGGAGAAGCAGGAAATCCTGGCCACCTACGACCTGAAGACGCGGCTGGATCGCGTGCTGGCGCTGCTCGGCCGGCGCATCGAGGTATTGAAGGTGTCGCGCCAGATCGATGAGAAGACCCGCGAGGCCTTCGACGAGCGCCAGAAGGAAGCCGTATTGCGCGAGCGGCTGCGGCAGATTCAAAAGGAGCTGGGTGAAACCGATTCCTCCTCGGCGGAGCTCGAAGAACTGAAGCAAGCAATCAAGGACGCCGGCATGCCGGCTGAGATCGCCGAGCAGGCCGAGCGCGAACTCGAGCGTTTGGAACGCATGCCCGACTCCTCGGGCGAATACTCCATGGTGCGCACCTACCTGGACTGGCTGCTGGCCATGCCGTGGTCGAAGGTCGATCCCGAAACGGTGGACATCGAGCAGGCGCGCTCGATACTCGATCAGGATCACTACGGCCTCGAGAAGGTCAAGCGCCGCATATTGGAATTCCTCGCGGTTCGCAAGCTCAACCCCGAAGGGCGCAGTCCCATTCTCTGTTTCGTCGGTCCGCCGGGTGTGGGCAAGACTTCGCTCGGCCAGAGCATCGCCAAGGCGATGGGTCTCAAGTTCGGGCGCGTGAGCCTGGGCGGCGTTCACGATGAGGCGGAAATTCGCGGTCATCGGCGCACCTACATCGGCTCGCTGCCGGGGAACATCGTGCAGGCCGTGCGCAAAGCGGGCCGGCGCAATCCCGTCCTCATGCTCGACGAGGTCGACAAGCTCTCGGCGAGCTTCCAGGGCGATCCGTTCTCGGCCCTGCTCGAGGTGCTGGATCCGGAGCAGAACAATACCTTCCGCGACAACTATCTCGGCGTGCCCTTCGATTTGTCGAAGGTGCTGTTCATCGGCACCGCCAACGTGCTCGACTCAATACCGCCGCCGCTGCGCGACCGCATGGAGATCATCGAGCTGACCGGCTACACGGAAGAGGAGAAGCTGCAGATCGCCAAGCGCTACCTCCTCGCCCGGCAGTTCAAGGCCAACGGTCTCAACGCGTCCCAAGTCGAAGTCTCCGAGGAGGCTCTGCGCCGCCTCATCATCGACTACACGCGCGAAGCGGGCGTACGAAATCTCGAGCGTCAGATCGGCGCGCTGCTGCGCAACGCCGCGGTGACCATCGCCTCCGGCGGCGCACAAAACGTCTCGATCGGCGCGGACGACGTTACCCGAATCCTGGGCGGCGCGCGCTTCGAGAGCGACGTCGCCCTTCGCACCAGCATCCCGGGGGTCGCCACCGGCCTCGCCTGGACTCCGGCGGGCGGCGATATTCTGTTCATCGAGTCGAGCCGCGTGAGAGGCAGCGGCAAACTGATTCTCACGGGACAGTTGGGCGACGTCATGAAGGAGAGCGCTCAGGCCGCCGTCACCTGGGTGAAGTCGCAGGCCGATCGGCTGGGTGTCGATCCGGCTGCATTGGACAACAGCGACCTGCACATCCATGTGCCGGCCGGCGCAATCCCGAAGGACGGGCCGAGTGCCGGCGTTGCCATCGCCACCTCATTGGCGTCGCTGTTGTCGCAGCGCACCGTACGGGCGGACGTCGCCATGACCGGAGAGATCAGTCTCCGGGGCGTGGTCATGCCGGTCGGCGGCATCAAGGAGAAATGCGTGGCGGCCGCACGCGCGGGCATTCGCACCGTCATTCTGCCGGCGCGCAATCGCCGCGATCTCGAAGACATTCCGGAGAGCGTGCGTGCCAAGCTCGAGTTCGTCTGGGCGGAGAGGATCGACGACGTGCTCGCGCAGGCGCTCGAAGATGCACCCGCGCATCGGGCGGCGGCCTAGACATCATGGTGGGCCATGATGTCTAGCGCGGAATGAACATCCACACCGCCGCGGCGCCCATGACCGCGGTTGCGATCCACCCGAGAATGATGAACGGTCGGCTCGCAGTGAAAGCGCCCATCACGGACTTCTTGGAGACCAGCAGGATGATCACCACCATGAGGGGTACCGCAACGACGCCGTTGATCACCGCGCTCCAGAACAGGGCCTTCATCGGACTGATCGGCAAGTACTGAATAAAAAGCGCGGCGAGCACGCTGACGGCGATGATGCCGTAGAATCCTCGAGCGTCTCTCGCCTCGCGCTCCAAGCCCGACTTCCACCCCATGGTTTCGGCGAGCGCATAGGCGCCGGAACCCGCGAGTACCGGCACGCCGATCAGACCGACGCCGAGAATCCCCAAGGCAAAGAGCAGAAACGCGAAGCCGCCCGCCAGCGGCCGAAGTGCGCCCGCCGCCTGCGCCGCCGTGGTGATGTCGGTGGTTCCGGCCACGTGGAGCGTGACCGCCGTCGCGAGGATGATGAAATACGCCGTGATGTCGGAATAGAACATGCCGCTCCAGGTGTCCCAGCGAATGCGGCGCAGCTCCGCGCCTGCCGCCCGCGGATCGCGCACGAGCGGCGCCGCTCCACGGCCTGCCTGCATGTCCTCAACCTCTTCGGAGGCCTGCCAGAAGAAGAGGTATGGGCTGATGGTCGTGCCGAAAATACCGACCACGACGGCGGCGGCATCCGCATTGGGTGTGAAACGAGGCCATAGGGTGCGCAGCGCCACCTCGCCCCAGGGCACATGCACGCAGAACAATACCGCGGCGTAGGCAAGCAGGCACAGAGTGAGCCACTTCAAGAATCGCACATAGCGATGATAGGGAATGAATATCTGCAACAGCAGCGTGGCGATCACGAGCAATGACGTCATGAGGTGGCGATTCAAACCCGTGACCAGTTCGGCGACCTCGCCCATGGCGGCGACGTCCGCCGCGATGTTCAGCGTATTGGCGATCAGCAGCAACAGCACGACCGACTTGACGATGACGGGAGGGAATGCGTCCTTGATGTTGGCCGCGAGTCCCTTCCCCGTGACACGCCCGATGGACGCGCACATATATTGAATTGCGGCCATCAGCGGAAGGGCCAGCGGCATCGTCCAGAGCATGTTGAGCCCGAATTGCGCGCCCGCCTGGGAGTAGGTGGCGATGCCGCTCGGATCGTCGTCCGCCACGCCCGTGATGAGCCCGGGACCGATCCGGGCCAGCGGGTGCTCTTTTAGGCGCATCCAAGCCCTTCGGAACACGGATATCCCTGGCGGGTTCATGCCGGAGCCGGCCGCCGCGCGGGGCTCAGATCGACTCGAGATAAGCGACGAGCGACAGCATCTGATCCTTCGTCAGGTTCTTGATCACGCCGTGCATGACCGGCGCGGTACGAAGCGCGCTTTGAATCACGAGCATCTGCTTGAGAAGATACGGTGCATGCTGCCCCGCCAGCCGCGGAAACAATGCGAGGCCCTCCGCATGCGCTCCGTGACACGAGGCGCAGGGTAGAATTTGTCGTGCCGGCACCCCCTCCTCGAACAGGTGTTTTCCTTGGGCGATCAGCGCCGAATTCCCCGCCTTGCCGGGCGCGGCGGGCTGAGCGGCAAAATAACCGGCTAATGCGCTGATCATGGAATCGTTGAGCTGCGATGCCATGCCCCACATGTAGGCTTGGGCATCGGGGTCGGCCCTTGATTGGTCCTTGAACGCCTTCAACTGCAATTCAATGTAGGGTGCCAGCTGCGCCGCCAGGTTCGGGAAGGTCGGCGATACGCTGCGTCCATTCACTCCGTGGCAGGTGCCGCAGGTTTCGACCGTCTTGCGCAGAGCCGTCTTCTGCGCGTCGGTTGCCGCATCCGCGGCGACCTCCGCACCGCGGGCGATGCCGAGGCTCATCGACGCGGCCAACGTAAGGGCAAGAACACAGTTCGACTTCATAGTATCCCGCTCCTTGTGATCGAACTAAAAGTTCAGCCAGACCAACAGGTACAGGGTGTTGTTATTGCTGGCGTTGCGGCCGCTGCCGTCATAGTCGGTCTTCTGGCCGTTGAACTTCTCGTAGCCGACATACTGCATCTGCAATTTCGTGTTGAGCCACGGTAGGTAGTTCACTTCGAGAATGTAGCCGCTGTTGTCGGGACTGTTGTTTGCGCTGCCGGTGACCGGCCCCGGGGTGTAGAGTAGCTCATCGCTACTGCCGGTGGTGCTGAAGTATCCGATCGTGCCGCCGATCTTCCGCTCGTAGTAGTACTCGCCCGTCAGCTTGAGCGTCTTGAGATTGTTGTGGGTATTGGCGGCGAACCCGTCGAGGACGCTGGCATCGAGCGTCTGTCGTTCGCTGATGTACGTGGCGAGACCCGTGAACAAGTGATCCTCGCCGATGAACTGATACTGCGCATCCGCGGCGGTGTCCCTGAATCTGTCCGTGACCCCGGCCAGTGCCGTGTTGGTCACCCCCTGAAGCCCGGGATGAAGGTTCGCGCTCAGGCCGAAGGCGCCGACGGACAGGGAGTTGCGGTCCCAACGTTGCTCGTAGGCCAATCGCCAGTAAGGCGCTGATCCGGAGACCACGTTGCTCTGCGTGCTATCGAGGGGATGAGCGCCCCCGCGGATCGCCGAGGTGTAATCGGTGATCTCGGCGTAGATATGATCGTCCAGCCAAATGTACACGCCCAGGCCGCCCACGGTCTGGCCGAAGCCCCCGGCCCCGCTGTCGATCTTGGTGGATGTATTTGGGCTGGGAGCAACACTGCTGTTGGAATACGGTATGCCCCACGCCGGCGTCGTGTTCCAAACGTCCTGCACCGTCGGATTGTTGTTCAGAGTCAAACCCACGATCAGCCTGTGGTCGTTGTCGTTCGAACCGCCGAACGACAAGTGGTGTGCGTAGCGGATGTCAGTATTGTCGAATCCGAAGCTGTCTCCCACGCCGTCATAGGTCAGTTGAATGAACGCACCCAAGCCGTCGGCGATCTTACCCGCGTAAAAGAAGCTCACCTGCTGAGGAAAGAGCAGGTCGCCGTCCTTCGCCAACGCGCCGCTTATCGCGCTGTCCGGCAGCGCAGCACTCGTGTGCGTGTAGGAGATCTGCGCCATCAGACTGATGGGCGGTATGGAGTTGATCGCGAGCGTCTGGCGATCCGTGGTATCGATTCCTGTGACTTGTTTGATATTGTCGAGCACGTAGCCGTTCAGCTTGAATTCGCGGCCGAACGGCGTCAGTTCCGGAAACACCGTGTGACAGGCGGCGCAGGCCATGCCCGTTTGCCGTGCAAAGCTCGGTACTGCCCAGCCCGGGCTCGCCAGAGCGACGCATAGTCCCGCCCCCAGCCATTGAAGGAGCGTTCTCGAAGACCATCTATGTTCCATGCAGGTCATCGGTATCCCCTTCTTGTTCCCTTGTGGATAAGAAGCTTCTACCTAGCCGCACGTGAGCCGTATGTACGCTACCGAACGTACGTCGGGATTTCTTCGAATACAGCGGCGGAAAGCGCCTATCGGCAGTTCGCGAGCTCGAGGTGCGGAACGGCGCCGCGAGAGGAGAATTTGCCCCTCATGAAGTGTTGATGTATTTTCTGAAATACATCGCATTCGATACCTATCGAAGTCAGGGGTACAATCATGAAAATCTTAATCGGACTCTGCGGAGCGGTATTGGTGCTCTCTGTCAGCGCGTACGCGCAACACCCCGGCGGCGGAGCGCACGGCGCGCCGGCACACAGCGTCGGCGGTGGGCACATCCCGGCACATGGCCCCACGCCGGTGCGTGGGCGGCCGCGCACCCCGTCCAACGTGCACGAAGAGGCCGGACATCCCTCCGCACCGCATGTGCATGCCGATCACGATCAGTGGGTCGGCCACGACACCGGGCGCAATGATCCGCATTATCATCTCGATCATCCGTGGGAGCACGGTCACTTCACCGGACCCATGGGCCGCGGGCATGTATGGCGGTTGGCGGGCGGTGATCGTGCCCGATTCGGCATCGGCGGTTTCTTTTTCTCGGTCGCCGCTTTCGACTACGGCTTCTGCAACGACTGGCTGTGGGACAGCGACGACATCGTCATCTACGACGACCCCGACCACGTCGGTTGGTACCTCGCCTACAATGTGCGGTTGGGAACCTACGTACACGTCCAGTACCTGGGCGCGTGAGCGGCCGCGACAAGCTAGGCTCGGACCTCAATGCCCTGTGCCCTGGCGATTCGGTCAGGGCGCATTCGATTCTTTCGTTCTCGAGTGCGCCAAGTACGGAGCGGACGTTTCGGGCTCCGGGGTCAACGCGCCCTGCAGCAGCGTGAAAGCGGCGGCCGGGTCGTCCGCGAAATGGAACAGATCGAGGTCCTTGCGGTCGATCATGCCGTGGCGCACCAGCGCCTCGAAATTGATGATCTCCTTCCAATAGTCGGAGCCGTAGAGAATCACAGGAATCGGACAGTCGAGCTTGCGCGTCTGCGCCAAGGTCAGGATTTCGGTGAGTTCATCCAGCGTGCCGAAGCCGCCGGGAAAAACCACCAACCCGCGCGCCAGGTGCGCAAACCAGAGCTTGCGCATGAAGAAATAGCGAAACTCGAACGACAGTTCGCGCGTCACATAAGGATTCGGCCGCTGCTCATGCGGCAGGCTGATGTTGAGGCCGATGGTTCTGCCGCCGGCGTCCGCTGCGCCGCGGTTGGCGGCCTCCATGATGCCCCCGCCGCCGCCGGAACACACCACATAGCGATGAGCGTGCGATGACAGACCCTTGGACCACAGCGTGAGCAGACGCGCGAGTTCGCGCGCCTCGCGATAGTAACGGCCGAGCGGGCCTTCGCTCGATAGACGCGCCGAACCGAAGAACACGATGGTGTCGTGAATGTTCTCGCGGCGAAAGCGGTACAGGGGCTCCAGGTACTCCGCCAGAATGCGCACCGGCCGCCCGTCCTCGCTGCTCAAGAAGTCTTTGTCTTCGTAGGCGAGTTCTTCCGATTTCGGGGTGCCGGGTTGCATGGGGTCCATTTACGCGCGCTCGAAATCGATGAAGCCGTGTTCCACGTCGGTGTGCACCAGCTTGACCCGGCACCGATCGCCGACATTCAAGCCTTGAAATCCCTTGACGACCCGCCCCTCGGCGATCGGTGCGGAGATTCGCGCCCAGGTACCCTTGTCTGCGGCCCCGGTGACGATTGCATCGAAGTATTGCCCGATACGTGCCGCCAACAGCAGCGCCGCCGCCGACTTGCCGACCCGCCGTTCCACCTTGGCGGCGTTGTCTTCCTGCATCGTGCAGTGTGCCGCCAGGGCACGCAGCTCATCCTGAGAATAGCCGGCAGGTTGCCCCGCCAACGCGGATTTGATCAGGCGCTGCGTCAGCAAATCCGGGAAACGCCGATTGGGTGCGGTGGAGTGCGTATAGTCGTCCACTGCGAGGCCAAAATGTCCTTCGACCTGCTGTCCGGGCATATCGAGCATGTACTCGCCCCTGCCCAGCAGTTTGACCACACTCAGGGACAAATCGGCGAAGCGCGTCGGATCGGCCAGGCGGCGCTTGCTGAGAAAGGCATTGAGTGCCGGCGCGGAGGGTTCCGCCGGCAGCGCCTCACCGAGTTGCGCGGCGAGCTCAACGATCCGGCCCCACTTCTTGGGTGTCCGCAGCACTCGCCGCAGCGAGGGCACGCCCTTGCCGGCAAGGTACCGTGCCGTCACGCCATTGGCAGCGATCATGAAATCCTCGATGAGCTCATGGGCCCTGTTCGTCGTGTCCGCGCGCAAATCGCGCAGCACCTCGCCATCGAACACCGGCCGAGCCTCGATGGTCTCCAGGGTCAGTGCGCCGCGCGCCTGCCGCACGGCCCGGAGCGCCTGCGCGGTCCGATCTTGGAGGCGGAGCTGCTCATCGAGTCCGGAAACCGCCGCAATCCTGGCCGGCGCGGGCCCGGTGTCCGTAAGCCAAGCGCCGACTCCATCATAGGCAAGCTTGGCTTGGTTCCGAACGAGCGCGCGATAGATATCGGATGCGCTCAACGTGCCGTCGGCATTCACCGTCATCTCCACCACGACCGCGACTCGCTCCCGCCCTTCGCTCAGCGAACTCAGATCGGTCGAGAGCTTCTCGGGCAGCATGGGAAAGACCCGCGGTACGGTGTACACCGAGGTGGTATTGGTACGGGCGTGGTCGTCGATCGGCGAACCCGGATGGACGATGGCATCGACGTCGGCAATCGCCACCCATAGGGTCACGGCGCCGTCGGCCCGCGCCTGCGCCACCGAGAGCTGATCCAGGTCGCGCGAATCGTCGTTGTCGATCGACGCCCACAATAGCTTGCGCAGATCGCGAATATCGGCACCTGCCCCAGCCGCAGGGGCAGTGATGGCGTCGGTCTGCTTCAAGGCCGCCGCCGAAAACTCCGGCAACAAGCCGCGCTCCAGCATCGCCCGCCGTGCAATGTCGGCGAGCAACTCCGAACCGGCCGAACCCGAGGTGTTCATCAGCCGATCATACAGAATCTGCAAGGCAGGGCTATGTCACGAACCCGGCGCCAACGCGTTCAATCGGCCGATGCGCTCCAGCGCCGGCGGGTGGGAATCGTAGAACGCCGAATGAAGAGGATCAGGCGTAAGTGTGGACGCATTGTCGCGAAACAGCTTGACCAGCGCGCTCGCCAGCTGCTTGGCGTCAGCGTATTCGGCCGCAAAATCGTCGGCCTGCTTTTCGTGACGGCGCGACCACCACGACAGAATGGGGGTGGTGAAGAACGTGAACACCGGCACGGTCAATACGAACAGCAGCAGCGCCAGCGCGGCGGAAGGCTCGCGCACGCCCAGCGCGTGATAGAAATCCGGCCGCTGCGCGGCCCACGCGAGCAGACCCAAACCGGCGAAGGTCAGCAGCACCGACACCACCAGCCGCTGGCGCACATGATGCAGCCGAAAGTGACCGAGTTCGTGCGCCAGCACCGCTTCGATTTCCGGCGCCTCGATCCGCGACAGCAAGGTGTCGAAGAACACGATGCGCTTGTTGCGTCCGATGCCCGTGAAGTACGCGTTGCCGTGCGCCGAGCGCAGCGATCCGTCCATCACGAATACTCCGCCGCGCGCCGCAAATCCGCAGCGCTCGAGCAGAGTTTCCACCCGCTTCTTGAGCGCGTCGTCGGCCAGGGGCGAAAACCGATTGAAGAGAGGCGCAATGAATTTAGGATACCCCCAGGTCAAAACCAGCGTCCAAACCAGCCAGACCGACCAGACCCATAGCCACCACCGCGTGCCCGCGCGCTCCATGAGCGTGAGTGCGGCCAGCAGGAGCGGGCCGCCGAGCACGGCGGCCAGCAGCAATTGCTTGGCAAAATCGGTGGCGTACAGCCGCGGCGAGACTCGATTGAACCCGAAACGGGCCTCGATGACGAAGGTTCTCCACAGCGAGAAGGGTAATCCGACGAGCTGCAGCAGCAACAGCAGAGTAGCCACGATGCAAAGCCCGCGCCACGGCTCGCTCAAGCCCGTGCCGCGCCACAGCTCATCGATCAGGTTCAAGCCGCCGCCCAAGGTCAGCGCGAGTTTGACCAGAGCTTCGACGACGGTGGCATATCGTCCCAACCGCGCCCGCGCGGCAGTGTAATCGGCCGCCTTCTGCTGATCCGCAATCGCGACCTGAGCGCGGAACGGCTCGGGGACTAGATTGCGATGGGCCAGGACGGCCGCGATCTGACGCGACCCCAGCCACCATCGAATCAGCGTCTCCGCCGTGAGGGCGATGAGAAAGGCCCAAGTCAACCAGTGCACGTCTATGTACTCTCCCCCTTGACGAACAGGGTAGACGAATTGCGTTCGCTGCGAAACACCAGCGGTTTCTCCCCTCGTCGTTCATCCGCCGCGGAGCGGTCGGCCCGGGCGACCGCCTCCGTCACCAGATGATGGTACGGCGACAAATCACACACGGGATCTGCATTTGCGGCATCTCCGGTCAAAAGGTACGCCTGGCAGCGGCATCCGCCGAAATCCTTGGCCCTTTCCGGGCAGCTTCGGCAGGGCTCCTTCATCCACGCGTCGCCGCGAAAATGGTTGAAACTCGCGGAGTCGTACCAAATCGCCTCGACGCCCTTCTCGCGCACATTGGGAAATTCGAGACCGCGCAGCATGCGCGCGGCGTGGCACGGCAGCGCCGTCCCATCGGGCGTGATGGTGAGGAAGATAGAGCCCAGGCCGTTCATGCAGGCCTTGGGGCGGCGCTCGAAGTAGTCGGGCACCACGAAGAAGATCCGCATCTTCTGTCCGATGCGCTCGCGGAAGCGCGTCAGGACCTCTTCCGCCCTCTGCAACTGCTCGCGGCTGGGCAGCAGCTGTTCGCGGTTGTGCCAGGCCCAACCGTAGTACTGCGTGTTCGCCAATTCCACATAGTCGGCGCCGAATCGCAGCGCCATCTCCAGGATCTCTTCCACATGATCGATGTTGTGCCGGTGCAAAACCACATTGAGCACCATGGGGTAGTCGTGCTTCTTGATGAGAGCCGCGACGGCCGATTTCAATTCGAAGGTGCGGGTGCTGCTCAGGAAGTCGTTCATCTTTTGCGTGCTGTCCTGGAAGGACAGCTGGATGTGGTCCAGCCCGGAGTTCTTCAGAGCCTCCAGGCGCCTGTCGGTCAGGCCCACGCCCGAGGTGATGAGATTGCTGTAGAAACCCAAGCGGTGCGCCTCGGCGACAATGGGTTCCAAATCGTCCCGTGTCAGAGGCTCGCCGCCCGACAGACCCAGTTGCACGGCACCCAGGGCCCGCGCCTCGCGCAGCACCCGGATCCAGTCGTCCGTACCGAGTTCCGCGCCGCTGCGTGCGAAGTCCGTGGGGTTGTAGCAAAACACACAGTGCAGAGGGCAGCGGTATGTGAGCTCGAGCAAGAGCCACAGCGGCGGTCCCGGCCGCGCTGGGTTGTTCACGGCAGGATTTGCAGCCATCTCTTTTCCACGGCCATGGCGACGAAGCGCATGACTTCCTCGGATAGATCGGATGCGGCATAGGCGCGCTCGAGATCCGCCGTGATGTCGGCGATCGTCGCCGTCCCGTCGCAGCGTTTCAGGATCTCACCGGCGCTGCCGTTCAACTTGATCATGCCTTCGGGGTAGAGCAGCACGTGCGCATTTTGCGCAGGCTCCCATTGCAGCCGGAAACCGCGCCCGACCGCGGGCCGCGAAGTTGCGGTCAAAGTCGCTTGATTCACAAGGGCCTCATATAGCAGAGCGCCATGGCATCGCTCATTTGCCACAGCACGTCGAGCTTGAACTTGAGAATGTCGAGCGCGCGCTCCTGCAGGGCACGGGTGTCGAAGCGCTCCAGCGTGACGGCAAGACCGAATTCGACATCGCGGCGCGCCAGGCTCACCCGGCTCTGAAAATACTCGAGTCCCGAAGGGTCGATCCAGGGATAGTGCTGAGGCCAATTCGCCAGGCGTTGTTTGTGAATCTCCGGCGCAAACAGTTCCGTCAGCGAGGAGCACACCGCCTCCGGCCAAGGCGCGCGGCGTGCGAAGTTCACATAGGCGTCGACCGCAAAGCGAACGCCCGGCAGCACTTCGGCAAGGCTCTCCACCGCCGCACGGGACAACCCCACCGCCTCGGCCAGCCGCAGCCAGGATTCGATCCCGCCCGGATCCTCGCCGTAGCCATCGTGGTCGAGAATGCGCTGCACCCAGGCGCGGCGCACCTCGCGATCCATGCAGTTCGCGAGAATGGCGGCATCCTTGATGGGAATGTTGATCTGGTAGTAGAAGCGATTCGCGACCCAGCCGCGAATCTGTGCGGGAGTGGCGCCGCCGGAATTCAGCATCTGATTGAAGGGATGATGGATGTGGTAGGCGCGGCCGGAAGATCGCAGCTGTGCTTCGAACTCCTCGCGGCTCCAGGCAGGCGCGCTCACAGGTCGATTTCCATGCCGTCCCGCGCGACCTCGACGCCGCGCCGGAGAAGTTCGGCGGATTGCGCGGAAGTTTCATCGAGAATGGGATTGGTGTTGTTGATGTGAATGAGAACCTTGCGCGTGGCGGGCGGCAGCCGATCAAGCCACTCCAGCATGCCGCCGGGGCCGCTTTGCGGCAGATGTCCGATATCGCGGGCACGTTTGCCGGAAACACCCAACCGGATCATCTCGTCGTCGGTCCAAAACGTGCCGTCCACGAGCACGCAGTCCGCGGACTGCATGGCCTCCCAGGCTTCATCGTCGATGGCGGCCAGGCCCGGTGCATAGAACGCCGTTCGTCCGTTCTTCTCGTCCTCGATCACCAGGGCCAGATTGTCGCCCGCAACGGGCGAATCCCGGTTCGGCGAATAAGGCGCAGGCTTGCCGGCGACTCCCAGAGCGCGCCACTTCACTCCCGGCAGGGCATCAACCTTGAATCCGGCGCCTCCCAAGTCGATTCGATGCCGATCCACCCCGCAGAAGAATTCGAGCACGCCGAGCACGGGATTGCCGCGGGTCAGGTCCTCATAGGCGCTGTCGGTACACCAGATGGGCCACGGCCGCACCGATTCGCGCAGCATGTAGAGTCCGGTGGTGTGATCGACTTGACCGTCGACGAGAACGATGGCGACGATGGCGGTGTCACGTATCGCCCGGCCCGGCTGGAAATCAGGGTTGGACTGAAGCTGCACCAGTACATCCGGTGATGCGTTGACCAGAACCCAGGAGAAGCCGTCCGCGACGGCGATGGAGGACTGGGTACGCGCCCGCCCCTGCAACGTCCCCGATCGATAACCCTTGCAGTTGGGGCAGTTGCAGTTCCATTGGGGGAAACCGCCGCCGGCGGCCGACCCCAGCACCCTGATTTTCAAGGAAGAAGCGGGCGCCGCCCAAAGCTTTGGGCGGTCACCCTCGCCATTCAGCGATTCGCTACATACATCGTGATTTCCATGCCGAACCGTAATTCAACCGCTTGCGGGGTTTCCCATTTCATAGCGAATCTCCTGAATTGAGGTGCGGCTCCATAGTCCTCCCGGCACAGCGTTCGTCGAATCAGCGGCATCATGAAACTGCACTCAAGAATTTCATGAGCGCACATGAGCGCACGGAGCACGGGGGTCGCCGGGCGAGCGCGGCTGTCGCTTGGGTCCGGCGCCCCGCCCCCCCCTGGTACCATCAGCGACTATGAGACTGCGCACCCGCCTGAATCTCGTGGTTGCGGCCCTGAGCGCCGCCTTCCTCGTCGTGCTGATCGCCGCCGAGGTCGAGAGCGCGCGCAACTCCGTGCGCGAGGAGATCGAGGCTGCGAACCGGGTGGCCTCGCAGCTCTTGGGCAGCCTGGCCGCCGTGTACTCCCAGGTGGGCGGACCCGACCTCGTCATGCATTTCCTGCAGCAGTTGGGTCGGGTTCGCGCCAATGAGGTGATTCTGCAAACCAACGCCGGGGAGATCCTCTACCACTCGCCGCCGGCGACCTACAAAGCCGGACGCGAGGCGCCGGCGTGGTTCACCCATCTGTTGGCGCCCGATCCCGCGAAGTATGCGTTTCAGCTGCGCGGTGGTGTGATGCTCGTGGTCCAGGCGCAACCTTCGCGTGCCGTGCTCGATGCCTGGGACGACATCACTTTTCTGGCCGCCATCGCCGCCGGCATGTTCGTCATCGTGAACGGCCTCGCCTTCTGGTCGGTGAAGCGTGCGCTCGAACCCTTCCCCGTCATCGCGCAGGGTCTCGAGCGCCTGCAGCAGGGAGATCTTGGCTATCGTCTGCCGCCGCTCCCGGGCAACGAGGCGCACGCGATCGGCGCCGCCTTCAACCGCATGGCGCAGGCCGTGCAGGACAAGGTTCTGGCCGAGCGCAAGGCGCACGACGCCGAGGCGCGCCTCGAAGAGCGCCGCGAGATGGCCTCCCTCGCAGACCAGCGAGTCGAGGAGGAACGGCGCCTGATTGCGCATGAGCTGCACGATGAGTTCGGCCAGTCGGTCACCGCGATTCGCAGCCTCGCCCTGGCGATCGCCACGCAGGGGGGCGTCAAGGACCCCGCGACCGGCGAGGTGGCGCGGCTGATTTCCGACGAGGCGGCGCGCCTATACGATGCCATGCATGGACTGATTCCAAGGCTGGCTCCGCTGTCGCTCGACTCCCTCGGGCTGGCCGCGACACTGGAGAGCCTGGTCCGCGACAGCCAGCGGCGCCATCCCTCGATCGCCATCTCGCTTCGCCAGCAACTGCCCGATGAACTCGGGCCAAGCGTCACACTTGCCATCTACCGGGTGGTTCAGGAGGGTTTGATCAATGCCCTGCGCCATGCGCAGGCCTCCCGAGTGGACATCGTTCTGGAGGGCGGCGTCCGCAAGATCATCGCCACCGTGACCGACGACGGCGTTGGGCTGTCCGCCGAGTGGGCGCGCCCCGGTCATTTTGGATTGCGCGGTTTGACGGACCGCGTGCAACAATTGGGAGGCATGTTCAACATCGGCAATCATGAAGGCCGCGGCGTCCGGCTTACCGCCGACATCCCCTTGGATGGGCCGCCGTGATCCGCGTGCTCCTGGTCGACGATCACGCGGTGGTGCGCATGGGATTTCGCCTGCTGCTGCAATCCGTGGCGGACATGTCGGTCATCGCCGAGGCTGAGTCGGGGGAAGCGGCGTGTCAGCTTTATGTCGAGCACAATCCCGATGTGGTGGTCATGGATCTCGCGATGCCGGGCATGGGCGGACTCGAGGCGCTGCGGAGAATCTGCGCCCGCGAACCGCACGCCAAAGTTCTGGCGCTGTCGGCGCATGACGATCCGATGCACGCCCGCCGCGCGCTTCAGGAAGGCGCGCTCGGCTTCCTGTCGAAACGCAGCGCCCCGGAGGCGCTGCTCGAAGCGGTGAGCATCGTTGCCGCCGGGCGCCGCTACATCGACCCCGCTCTCGCCCAGAAGCTCGCGCTGGCGGAATTCGATGGCGCCGCCAAGTCGCCGGTCGAGCGGCTGTCGGATCGCGAGTTCGAGGTTTTTGTCCGCCTTGCCGGCGGCGCGACCGTACAGCGTATCGCCACGGACCTCAATCTATCGGCGTCGACCGTCGGCACTCACCTTTACAATATCAAGCAGAAACTCGGCGTCGCGAATCAGTCCGAGCTCACGCTGATCGCCATACGCCACGGCCTCATCGAGGCCTGAGCGAAAGGGATTTTCACCTGAGAGAAACATGACCCAACCAACCGTTCGCCAAAACATTCAGATCTCCGCGCTGTCCGGCGACCAGCACGACGCCTGGCTGCCGCTGTGGCGGGG